>WBZN01000111.1_pt1 | contig 121323 bp, 115 predicted proteins | sample 5204281 | NCBI WGS metagenome assembly WBZN01 (sample SAMN12344347, study PRJNA552823) | activated sludge metagenome | biome: Activated sludge suspended growth; feature: Nitrification reactor; material: Wastewater; isolation source: activated sludge from nitrification reactor of wastewater... | reverse complement strand
CATGTTCTGCCGCCTCAAGGACTTCAGGCGCATCGCCACGCGTTATGACCGCCTCGCGGCCAACTACCTCGCCGCCGTCTGCCTCGCAGCAACTGTCAGCTACTGGTTATGAGTCCCGACCCTAGGAATGGTCATGGGGCCGATTCACCTTTTCGACCTTGCTTCGCAGCAAGCGCGGTGGCTGACCGTGCGCCAGACAGCCATAGCGACGAACGTCTCAAATGCGAACACGCCGGGCTTCACGGCGGGCGACGTTGTGCCGTTCGAAGATGTTTTCAACGACGAGTCGATCCGGATGGCGGCGACCAGTCCCGGACATATCGGGGTCGATCCGCTCGCTCCCGATCAGGCGGTAATCAAGGACGCCGCTTCCTGGGAGACGACTCATTCCGGCAATTCGGTCAGCCTCGAAAATGAAATGATGAAAGCGGGCCAAGTCAACCGGTCCTTTTCATTGAACACCAGCATCGTCAAGGCGTTCAATCGAATGCTGATGGCGAGCCTCAAAGGATAGCCGATGATCGATCCATTGGATGCATCGCTCCGGATCGCCGGATCGGGTCTCGAAGCGCAATCGGCCCGCTTGCGAATCGTTTCGGAAAATCTGGCCAACGCGCAATCGACGGGCGCGAGCCCCGGGGCCGACCCTTATGCGCGCAAGACGATCACCTTCGCAAGCGAGATGGATCGCGCATCCGGCGTCGAACTCGTCCGCGTTCAGGGCTTCGGCGTCGACAAGGCGCCGTTCAGGGTGGAGCAGGATCCGGGCAATCCAGCTGCCGATTCGAAGGGATTCGTGAAATTGCCGAACGTCAACATGATCATGGAAATGGCCGACATGCGCGAGGCGAACCGTTCCTATGAAGCGAATCTCCAGATCGTCAGCCAGACGCGCGCCCTGTCTTCGATGACCATCGATCTTTTGAGGAATCCATCATGATTGCAGCTCTTTCTCTTGTCGGCTCCGCATTGGGCTCAGCGGGCGTCGGAACGTCGCCTTCGATTTCGGGGGCGGAATCCGCGGCGGCGGGCGGCGGCTTCGGCCAGGTTCTGGCGGACGTCGTCACGCAAGCTGCGGCCGATCTCAAAACCGGCGAGGCGACCGCGATCTCGGGCCTTCGGGGCAAGGCCTCGGTCCAGCAGGTCGTTGAATCGGTGATGAGCGCCGAGCAATCGCTGAATACGGCGATCGCCATTCGCGACAAAGCGGTCGCCGCCTACCAATCCCTCACGCAAATGGCGATTTAAGGAGTGGGCATGAAAGCGCTTTCTATCGCTGCGACGGGCATGGCGGCTCAGGATCTCAACGTCGCGGTCATCGCCAATAACATCGCCAACATCAACACGACCGGGTTCAAGCGGGCGCGGGCGGAATTTACGGATCTGCTCTATCAGGCGGAACGTCTCCAAGGCGTCGCCAATCGCGGACAGAGCAGCACCATCCCGGAAGGCGCGCAGCTTGGCCTTGGCGTGCGGACCGCTTCCATTCGCAATCTGCATATTCAGGGCGCGCTGACGCATACCGGAAACCAGTTCGACTTGGCGCTGAATGGGCGCGGCTGGTTCCAGGTGACCGACGCCAATGGCGATACCGTCTACACGCGGGACGGCGCTTTCAACACAAATGGAACTGGCCAGATCGTTACTGCGGACGGCTATACCGTCAGCCCGGCGATGGTCGTTCCGATGCAAGCGCTGAGCGTGACCGTTAACCAATCGGGCATGGTGTCGGCTATCGTCGCCGGGCAGACGACGCCACAACAACTTGGCCAACTGACGATCGCAAATTTTGCCAATGACGCGGGCCTGACGCCGCTTGGAAACAACCTCTATCGTCAGACGGAAGCGTCGGGAGCTCCTGCCGTTGGCATTCCGGGAGATCCGGGCTTCGCCACTGTGAGCCAATCCTATCTCGAAAGTTCGAACGTCGATCCGGTCAAGGAGATCACCGATCTGATCGCCGCGCAGCGCGCCTATGAAATGAATTCGAAGGTGATTCAGGCGGCCTCCGACATGGAGAGCACGGTTTCGAAAAATATGGGGTAGGGCAATGGGGAACAAGCGGACGCGCGTCTGTCACGGAACTCAGTTCATCCGCCTCGCGCATCTCGGACTATGCGTCGCCTTCCCTGGCGCTTCCTGCGCCGACGAGGCCCATGCGTTGCCTGTGCCCGCTCTTACGATTTATCCGGGCGACGTCATCAAGGACGAGTGGCTGTCTGAACGGGAATTCGGGCCGGCTTCGCCCGCCAGAGGCAAGATCGTTTTGCAAAGAGAGTCGATTGTCGGGAAGATTGCGCGACGAACGTTGCTGCCCGGCGCGCCGATCCCTTCGAATGCCGTCTCGGAGCCGAAAATGATCGTCAACGGCGCAAAGGTCAGGATCGTTTTCGAGGAGGGCGCCTTGACGATCGCGACATATGCGGCGGCGCTCCAGGACGGCGTCGTGGGCGAGATCATTTCGCTGCGCAATCTTGAGACGGGGTTGACGGTTTCCGGCGTTGTCCAGTCCGATGGCTCCGTTCGCATGAGTGGCGGCTGATGCTGCGCGCGTTGTTCATTTTGCTGTCCTGCGTCTTGATTGGCTGCGGGGCTGCGGCGTCCGTTCGAATTAAAGACATCGCGACCTTGCAGGGGGTCCGCGACAATCAGCTCGTCGGCTATGGGCTTGTCGTCGGCCTGCAGGGATCTGGCGACACCTTGACCAATTCGACCTTCACTCAGCAGGCCTTGCAGTCCATGCTGGACCGGATGGGAATCAATGTTCGCGCGCTTACGCTGCGCACGCGCAATGTGGCGGCCGTCCTCGTCACGGCGGATTTGCCGCCTTTCATTCAGCCAGGATCGCGCGTCGACGTCTCCGTATCGTCGCTCGGCGACGCGACTTCGCTTTATGGCGGGACATTGATCTTGACCTCCCTTTCCGGGGTCGACGGTCAGACCTACGCCATCGCGCAGGGACAGGTTTCGATCTCTGGCTTTGCGGTTCAGGGGCAGGCCGAAACGATCACCCAAAACGTCGCGACGGCGGGGCACATCGCCAATGGAGCGCTGATCGAACGCGAAGTGCCCGGCGCGTTGCGCGACATAGGACCCCTTGCCCTCGTCTTGAAAAATCCCGATTTCAGCACGGCCGTCCAGATTGCCGACGCCATCAATCAGTTTGGCGCGCGTCGCTATGGCGTGCGGCTCGCGCGCGAAAAAGACTTGAACTCGGTCGATCTGATTAAACCCGCGCATGTCGGAACGACTCGCTTCATGGCTGAAATCGGCGATCTCATGGTGGAACCCGATGCGCCCGCCCGCGTCGTCATCGACTCGCGCAGCGGCACCATCGTGATTGGTCAGGACGTGCAGGTGTCCACTGTCGCCGTCACTCATGGCAATCTCAACGTTCGCGTCGCCGAGACTCCGGAGGTCTCGCAACCCGCGCCCTTCTCCCATGGACGGACGGTTGTCGTGCCGAGAACGAACATAGACACCAATCAACAGGGCGGACACATCGGCGTCATCAGAGGCGCGAGCCTGCGAGAACTTGTCGCCGGCCTGAACCGGATCGGTTTGAAGCCGATGGGCATCATCGCGATCCTCCAAGCGATCAAGGCGGCGGGCGCGCTCCACGCCGAACTCGTCGTTCAATGATTGCCGGTCGCCGACCAAGCAAGCCCGGGGCAAGTGCGCTCAAACATTGTTCGAACAACGCGCCGGAGACCGCACATATGAGCCGCCCAAAGCAGCCGATAGCCGTTTGGATCAGCATCATGGCGATCCACTTCGCGACCTGCGGTAGCGGTCAGGCCCTCGAGCAGAAAAAAGCGGAGCCCGGCAAGCCGTCGGAAGCAAAGTCATCCTCGGACGTTCAACAGTTTTGCGCCAACAATGCGGCGGCGATCGGAGATGCGCGGATCGCTTGGCAGACAGCCAAGCTCGCCGAAATGGAAACGCAAATCAAAGCGCGCCTCGCTGAGCTCGAGGCGAAAAAGGCCGAATATGAGGCGTGGCTGCGTAAGAGGGACGCGATGATGAGGCAGGCCTCTGACGGCGTCGTGACCATCTACGCCAAGATGAGGCCGGACGCAGCCGCCCTGCAGCTGGCCGCGATGGACGATCCGATCGCCGTGGCCATTCTCTCCAAGCTCCCTGCGCGAGCCGCTGGCGCGATCCTCAATGAGATGGAGGTTGAACGCGCCGCGCGGCTGACGCGCTCGATAGCGGGATCGGATCTCGGACAGAGCGCAGGAAAGTCATGAAATGAAACATGCGCCTTTACTTCTCTTCGCCGTTTGCGTTGGCGGCTGCGCAGGCGACGTCAGGGAGATTGGCCGGGAGCCTGCCTTGAGCCCGGTCGGCGCCGGCTTGCTCACTGACGTTCAGCCGACCGCCAGCGCCCTGTTTTTGCCGGCGGGCCGCAGCCGCTCGCAGTCGATCTGGAGCGGGAGCCGCGCCGACATCTTCAGCGATCCGAGAGCTGCGAAGATCGGCGATGTGGTGACAGTCCATATCGCGATTAACGACAGGGCGACCTTTGGCAACGCGACCGACCGGTCGCTCGACGCCAAGGTCAACGCCAATTTCGACTGGAAGCTCAACGTCAACAACAAGACCAGCGAGCTCAAGCCGGAATTGACGTCTCAGTCGATGTCTTCGACGCAAGGGCAAGGAACGACGGACCGGTCGGAAAAAATTCAGCTTTGGGTAGCAGCCGTCGTCACCGACGTTCTGCCCAATGGAAATCTGATTGTGAGCGGATCGCAGGAAGTGCGTGTCAATTTCGAACTGCGTCTTCTGAACGTCGCCGGCATCGTGCGCCCGCGAGACATTTCAAGGGACAACACAGTTTCCTATGACAAGATCGCCGAAGCGCGCATCTCCTATGGCGGTCGGGGCCGTATCATGGAAGTGCAGCAGCCGGCCTGGGGACAGCAAGTCTATGATTGGTTCAAGCCGATGTAAGGCCGGTTTGCGGCAAGGCCTCAGCGCTTCGCGGTCGCGCGCAAGGAGCGCGGGACGTGATCCGATCCTTTCCACGAGCGCGGCCGGCGTCGGCGCCGTAGGGCCTGCTCGATCGAGTGGAGACGTTCGGGCGCTTTGAAGGCGCGGTTTTGGAAGTCTGGCGGGCGCGACTATGACGATCGATGAGGATCTGGCTCATTTGCTAGCCCCCGCCGGGGCGCCTCGGCAGTCGATTGCGGCCTTTGCCGGCGTGATCGCAGGACTGACGCTTTTCGCCGCCGCGGCGGGAGCCGCCCTTGGCCTGCGGCTAGCGACGCCCGCGCGAACGCAGGCCGCTAGCGTGCTCGAAAAGGCGCAAGCCAAAACGCTCGTCCCCTATCAAGCGGACATAAGCCTGCGGGACCTGCCACCGATCATCGCAAATCTTGCGGATCCGCAGGATACCTGGGTCCGTCTCCAGGCGACGCTGGTTCTCGACGCTGCTGCAGCACCAAGGGCCGACGCTGACGCGGCCGAGATCGCGGGCGACATCCTTGGTTTTGTCCACACTCTGACCCTAACGCAAATCGCAGGGGCGAGCGGCCTTCAACATTTGCGCGAAGATCTGAACGAGCGCGCGGTGATTCGTTCTAACGGGCGGGTGCGCGAACTCATCCTTCAAACTCTGGTGGTTCAGTGAACAGATCGCTTGTTTGCACTTGCATGCTGGGCGCGGCCGCCGCGGCGTCGATCTCGACGGCCGCCGCGCAGACGCCCGAGCTTGGTGCGCTCATTCCTGCCGGGGGTGGTTCGGCCGCGGGCCGCATCATTCAGCTTGTGGCGCTTCTGACCGTGCTGTCGATCGCTCCGGGGCTTCTCGTGATGACGACGAGCTTCACGCGCTTCGTCGTAGCGCTCTCCTTCTTGCGGTCGGGAATCGGCCTGCAAAGCACGCCCGCCAACCTCATTCTCATCAGCCTGTCGCTGTTCATGACCTTTTACGTCATGGCGCCGACCTTCGAACGGGCATGGGACGGCGGAATGAAGCCGCTGCTCGACAACAGGCTTCCGGAGGAGGAGGCGTTCGGCAAAATCGTCGAGCCTTTCCGGGATTTCATGATGTCGCAGGTCCGCGAGAAGGATCTGAAGTTGTTCGAGGAGCTCGCGAAGGAGAGCTTCAAGACCAAGGATCAGACCCCCGGCGAAATCCGCACGCTGATCCCTGCTTTCATGATTTCCGAATTGCGGCGCGGATTCGAGATCGGCTTTCTGATCGCGTTGCCCTTTCTGGTCATCGACATGATTGTCTCGACTCTGACCATGTCGATGGGCATGATGATGCTGCCTCCCTCGGTGATCGCGCTGCCGATCAAGATTCTTTTCTTTGTTCTGATCGATGGATGGAACCTTCTGATCGGCAGCCTCGTCAAATCCTACATGTGACGCGGGACAAGGCCGAGATCGACATGGTTGCGTTAAGCTTTGCGCAAGCGTGCCCTGCTATCAAGATCACCACGACAGGTTGGATCGTCGAATATCTAAAGGCATCATGCCGCCCTGTCGTACCGGCGCAAATCCGGTATGTCCCCCGATGAATTCAACTCAAGGGACATTCCATGTCGAGCCTTCTGACCAATACTTCCGCCATGACCGCGCTTGCGTCGCTGACGCAGACGCAAGCGACCCTGAGCAAGACCGAGAAAGAGATTTCGACAGGTCTCCGCATCTCGAGCGCCGCGGACAATGCCGCCTACTGGTCGATCGCGACCAAAATGAAGTCGCATGTCGGCGCTCTCGGCGCCGTGAATGATGCGTTGAGCGAGAGTTCTGCGCTGGTGTCGACCATGAGCTCGGCGCTTAACAGCGCAATCTCGGTCGTGACCACCATCAAGAACGATCTTGTTACGGCTTCGAATCCGGGCGCCGACCTTACGAAGATTCAGACGGACATTGCCGCACAGCAGAGCCTTCTGGTCAGCATCGGCGCCTCGTCAAATTTCAATGGCGAGAACTTTCTCCAGACGACCGGCGGGACCGTCAGCCTCGTCGCTTCCTATGATTCGACGAACGGCGTCAGTTTCCTCAGCGTCGACACGAGCCAGACGGCTCTTTTCGATGCGACGACAGGCGCGACGAGCGGCATCCTCGGGGCCAATGGGACGAATTTCACCACCTCGTCTATCCTGACGCTCAACATCACCGCGGCGACTGCGGGCGATCTCGCCAATATGCTGAAGGATGTTGAAGTGGCGATCAGCTCGATCACCACGGCGGCGAGCGAGCTCGGCGCCACGACGACCAACATCTCGACGCAGCAAACCTATATATCAAACCTCAGCGATTCACTGACGACCGGCGTCGGCTCTCTCGTCGACGCGAACATGAACGAAGCGGCGACGAAGCTTGCGGCTCTGCAGGTGCAGCAGCAGCTCGGCATTCAGGCGCTGAGCATTTCCAACTCGAATTCGCAGCTGATTCTGAAACTCTTCCAGTAACAGGGCAGCCGCGACGCAGGGCTCGAAGGAAAGGGGCCGCGTTCTTTAAGGGCGCGGCCTTTGCTTTGCAATCTCCGGGCAAGCTTGCCGGCCTAGATTGGGCGCCGAAGAAGGCGCGGGCGATCGAGGCGGCGGATGGTCGGACAGAAACAACTCGAACGCATCTGGGCCAATCTGTTGAAGCTCGGCTCGCGCCGGCTGATCGCATTAGCCATGATCGGCGTTTCGGTCTTCGCCATGACCGGACTTGCCGGCTATTTTCTCAGTCGTCCGGCGCTCGAAACTCTCTATGCCGGACTCGATCGCCAGGACGTGAGCCGGATCGGCGGGGCCTTGAAAGAGGCCGACATCGCCTTCGACGTGAACTCCGAAGGCAACACGATCCTTGTGCGCTACGGCGAGACCGCGCGCGCGCGGATGCTGCTCGCAGAAAAAGGGCTGCCCAATAGTCCGAACGCCGGCAATGAACTGTTCGACAAGCTGGGATCGCTCGGCTTGACGTCGTTCATGCAGGAAGTGACGCGGGTGAGAGCGCTCGAAGGCGAACTTGCGCGCACGATCCAGCTCATGCGCGGCGTCAAGGCCGCCCGCGTTCATGTCGTGATGCCTGATCAAGGATCATTTCGGCGAACGCGCGAGCCGCCGTCCGCGTCGGTCGTCATTCGCACGGAGATGGCCGACGACGTTTCGGCGGCCAAGGCGATCCGCCATCTCGTAGCTTCCGCCGTTCCCGGAATGACGATGGAGGAGGTCACGGTGTTGAATACCGAAGGCGTTCTCCTCGCATCGGGAAACGATCTCGTCGATACGGCGCCGGGCGGCATGCTGACGCTGGAACGGACGGTTTCGCAACAAATTCTCGACAACGTTCGCAAGACCCTGGCGCCCTATCTTGGTCTACGCAACTTCCAGGTCAGCGTCGCCGCCCGGCTCAATACGGATAAAAAGCAGACCAACGAGACGATCTATAACCCGGACCAGCGCGTCGAGCGCTCCGTCAAGATCACGAAGCAGAACCAGGTCTCGCAAAACAGCGCCAATCAGTCGCCGGCGACGGTCGAGCGCAATCTGCCGCAGGAAAATGTGAAGGCCGAGGACGGCAAGCAAGCGAGCGAAGAAAGCAAGAAAAGCGAAGAGCTGACGAACTATGAAGTTTCGTCGAAAACGATCAACACGACCAGCGGCGGGTATGGCGTTGACAGTGTTTCCATCGCCGTTCTGATCAATCGGGCGAGCCTTCTTGCTTCGCTTGGCCCAAAGCCCGCTCCTGAAGCCATTCAGAAGCAATTGATCGAAGTTGAGCAAATCGTCGCTTCGGCCGCCGGCCTCCACAAGGAGCGCGGCGACAACGTCAAGATCTCCGCGGTCGATTTCATCGACGCCGGCCGCGATCTCGAACCGCAACCTCCTCCGGCTGTTTCAGAACTGCTGCTTCGGCAATCCGGAAACGTCTTGAACGCGGTGACCATCCTTGTCGTCACGCTGCTGCTGATCTGGTTCGGCCTGCGGCCTGCGGCGAGGGCGATCTTCGCCGCCCCGGCGGCAATCGGGGGCCCAACCGAGGTCACCGCGCTCGAGAGCGTCCCGAACACAGAAGGCGGCGCGGACGTGAATTTGCAGCTTGGAGGTTGGGGGCCGCCGTCGGAGGTGAATCTCATCGAAGATCTGACCAATAATCCACGCCGTTCGCCGCAAAAGCGTCTCGAGCAGATCGTGGAGTTCGACGAAGAGCTGGCCGCTGCAATCCTGAAGCAGTGGATGCATCAGGGAGACTTTGCGTGACGCCCCGCCCGGTTTCGGACTATCTCACGCGCTTTGGCGGACATGATCTCCCGCAGTTGCCGGCTGAAAGCTCCTTGCCGGAGCCGCTCCCCGAGCCGGGGCCCGAGACGTCCGCCGACGACAGCATGTTTGAGCTGCCGGCGTCGTGCGGCGATGAGGACGTGAGCGGCGGTCGCGACGAAAGCTACGAGCGGGGCTTTGCCGAAGGCTTGCGAGAACTGGAAGAGTCGCGCCGAGCGGAAAGGCTCGCCTTCGACGCGCGTCTTGCCTTGGAACGCGCGGGGTGGGCGGCGCATCAGGGCGAGAGGCTAGGCGAGAGACTTGACGCCGCGCTTCAGGAAATCGAGACGCAAATAGCGGCGAGCGTGGCGACGATCTTGCGGCCGTTTCTTGGCGCGGCGGTGCGTGACAAGGCTGTCGGCGAATTGGCGGAAAGCGTCGGGCTGATGCTCTCGGGCAAGGAGCAGCCGATGTTGCAGATCAGCGGGCCGGACGACCTGCTCGCCGCGCTGCGCGCGCGTTGGCCGAAGGGCGTCGCGGCGGCCGAGTGGACAGCGGCCTCCTCCGTCGACGTCAGAATCATTGCCGATCGAACCATCATCGAATCGCGGATCGAGCGGTGGATGGAATGGATCGAAACGTCCTCAAAGTGAGCTAGCCGTGGCGGACAAGGACCATCAGGAACTCGTCATTCATAAAAGGCGCGGCTCGAGCGCGGACGGGCATCATGGCGGCGCATGGAAGATCGCCTTTGCGGATTTCATGACGGCGATGATGGCGCTTTTTCTCGTTCTCTGGCTCATCAGTTCGACAAGCGAAAAGACCAAGCATGCGGTCGCTCAATATTTCAACCCGGTGAAGCTCGTCGACGTGACGACGCTGAAGAAGGGCTTCCGCGATCCGAAGCGCACGGAGATGGGCGCAGGACCGAAGACGAGCGAATCGAGTGAAGAAGCGGACACCCGCCAAGCATTGGCCGAAACCAGGGACATCGTATCGCAGCCCGGCGCCAAATTGCCGACGCATTCTGAGGCCGCGCTGTTTCGCGACCCTTACGCCGTGCTTGCCGAAATCGCCGGGGACACGCCCCTCGACCAGTCGCCGAAACCGGTCTCCGGGCCTGCGGAAACAGCTCCGATCGATGCAGATTCCGACACGCTCGAGACCTTCAAGGACCCTTTCGCAACCGTGCCGCAGATCGCCGAGCTCGTTGGGCGATCAGATCTGCCCGACCGTCGGAAGGAGGAGGCTGCCGCATCCGCCGCCCAGAAGGAGCCTCCTCTCGCACGCCCGCATGCGGAACCGCCGCAGCCTTCGGCGGCGGCGCGCGCGCCGAGCCAGGCTGCGGCCGTCGCCAGCGCCACGGAATCTGCGCCGCGAAGCGAGTTGGACGCGGCGCGAGTGAAGGCCGAGCTAGCGGTCTTGACGAAACAGGACGCTCGTACGGCAAACGGTCCGATGATTGACGTCCAGGACATGAGCGAAGGGATTCTGATCAGCCTGACAGACGACCGGAACTTCTCGATGTTCGCCATTGGGTCGGCCGAGCCGCAGTCAAAGACCGTCGCGGTGATGGCCAAGATCGGCGAGCTTTTGCGGGCGCGGCCGGGCGCGGTCGTCATTCGCGGCCATACCGATGGGCGCCCTTTCAAATCGGCCGCCTACGACAATTGGAGGTTGTCCACCGCGCGGGCTCACATGGCTCATTACATGCTGAGTCGGGGCGGCTTGGACGAAAAGCGGATCGAAAAGATCGAGGGCTATGCAGACCGCCGGCCGAAGATCGCAGCCGACCCGATGGCCGCATCGAACAGGCGGATCGAGATCCTTTTGCGAAAGGAGAGGCCATGAAGGGAAAGTTCAATCGCTTCCTTTGGCTGGCAATGGCCTGGGCTTGCCATGGAACCGCGCTCGGACAACAGGCGCAGCGCCGAGAGTCCGGCGAACGCGGCGGGCCGCCTTTCGAAATGGTCCGATCGATAGAGACGATGCAAGATCAAGTCGTGCTTGGAAAGGCGGACGCTCAGCTCAAATTGCCACAGCTGATGGGGCAGATCGCCGACCGCCTGCTCGCCGCCGATCCGGTCGTCTGGCGAGAAGCGCGCAACGACCGCGCGTTGGTCATCTATACGCTGAGCGGAGGCCAGCCGCGCGTGGTTCGAAAAGTTCTGCTTTTGAATTTGGCTCCCGAGCCGGAGGCGGCCCTCATGGCGGCGAGCCTCGCCTACGTCGAGGGGCAGGAGGAAACGGCGCGCAGAACTCTCCTCGCGATCGACGCACGGACGCTCGCGGCGTCTCTTGGCGGTTATGTCGCTTTGGCTCAGTCAGCCCTGACGGCAAGGGCCGATCCGCGCCGGGCGTTGGGTTTCCTCGACGTCGCTCGCATTCTGGCGCCGGGCTCGCTCGTCGAGGAGGCGGCCCTTCGCCGGTCGGTTCTTCTCGCCGCCGAAATCTCGGATTTTCGCCGATTTGCTGCGGCGTCGAGCGAATATCTGCGTCGTTATCAAAAATCGCTTTATGCCGGGCAGTTCCGGCGACGCTTTTCAGAATCGCTCGCGCCCTTCGGCCTGACCAGCGACATGGGCGAGCGCGGCAGGCTCGTCAATCTGTTGAATGAACTCGATGCGTCTGAACAGCTGAGCCTCTATCTGCTCATCGCCCAGGCCGGCATTCTCAAGGGCAAGATCGAGCCGGCCCGCTTCGCCGCCGGGCAAGCGATGCGATTGTCGCAGGAAACCGGCCTCGAAGGAGCGCGCGCAAAACTTTACCAGGCGGCGACGACGGTGCTGACGCTGTCGCCGGAAGCAGGACTGCGCGAACTCGCGGACGTCGATGCGTCTCGTCTCACGAAACGCGACGCCGATCTCAAAGACCTCATATCGACGATGGCGGGCCAGATTCAAAAATCGGGCGGGGATGCGGAGTCTTCGAGCGGCGTCGAACCTAAAGAAGCGCATGCTGCGCCGCAAGCCGAGGAGGGCGGCCGATCGCCTTCGCTCCTGATCGAATCGGCAAGAATGGCGCTGAGCCAGGCCGACGCGCTTTTGAAGGGGAGGGCGCCGTGAATTTCATCGATGGCTTGGCCGGAAACCGAACCCTGATTGCGGACGTGTCGGCGGCGGCTAAGCCGGGCGGGCCCAGCCCCGGCGCGTCGGACAGCGAGGCCGGTCCGGCCTTTGGAGACATTTTGTCGGAAGTGTCGAAACGAGGCGGTCAAGCTGGCGAAGCCTCCTCGCCGGCTATTCCAACGACCGAAACCCCGTCCTTTCGCGGCCCGGCTTCGGTCAAGATAGCGACGGCTGCGATCGGCGAACCGAGCCGTGAGGCGGCGCATGCGGTCGACGCAATCCAGGCCGCGCCAGGGCCGGGGGAGAGCACGGCGACTCCTCCAATGCGACTGGATGAAGCTGATGGCGCGTCGATTTGCGACGGATCGCTTGAACTGGCGACGAGGTGGTTTCGATCCGATGCTGACGGCGCGAGCGCGGTCCCGAATTGTGGCGCGGGGACGGAACCCCGAAGAAGCCCGCGAGCGGGTGACGGTGAGACGAGCGCCGGAACTACCGACCCCCTCGATGGATCGCGTCCGCAACAGAATAGCCTGCTGAGCCAGCGCCCACACGCGCTTGCGACAGGTTCGTCGGAGGTGGATGCGCTTGCGACAAACCGCCTCCAGTTGGGCGCGCTAGCAAAGAAGGGCGTCGAATCTCGCTCCGAGCCGGAAGGCGCAAGCCCCGGCGCTCTGAAGGATGCGGGCGCTGAAATCGCCCCCACAAATCGGGCTCAGTTGCGCGCGCAAGCAAAGAAGGGTGTTGACTCTAGCTCCGAGCCGGAAGGCGCAAGGCCCGGCGCGGCACAGGATGGCGGCCAAACGATCCCGCCCGTTGCCCTCGAAGTCTCCACCCAGCCGCCGCTCGATCCATTGGCGCCCTCGCCGACGGATAAGCTCGCTTCGTCGGTCCCCTCTCGCCTACAGCCAGTGCAAGGGACGCCAGCTGGTTCGATCAACCCGAGGCCTGCGGCGACCGCGTTCTCGCCTGGCTCGACGGCAACCGAAAAAGGCGCGGAGCCGTCGCGGAGAGTTGCATCGGTTGCTTCCAACGCCGAAGCGCCTCTCGGCCTCGCCGCCCTGCGCGCGGTTCAGTCGGGAGTTTCGAAATCGCGGTCGCCGGACTCCTTCGTCGAGGCGCCGACGCCGGCCATCGACATTTCACGATTTGACAGCATCCCGTCTGAAGACGTCGCCGTTCCGGTCCTCGCATCTCGACCCGAACGCCGCGAGGCTTCGGCGGGATTGGAGCGCTTCGGCGCAGTCGCGGCGCTGGCGCATGATGAAGCTGCGTCTGCGAGCGCGACTTCCATGCCTCTCTCGCGCGTCGCGGAGCCGACCCCGGTCAGCCCGTTGAGCGCGCCCTCCGCCCAAAGTTCGGTCAAGATCGTTGTTCTCGACCGCCGAACGCATCTGCCGCCGGCAATGCAGGCCTCGCCTGGTCAGCAGATCGCCGATCGCATCCTCACTGAAATTGGCGCTAGCCTTGGAGGCGTGGCCGAGGGCGCGGAGGCAAGCGAGTCGCCGAATCCCGCGCAGAAAATCGATCCGGACAAGAAGCAATCCTCGCTGCCTTCCTCAATGCGGAGCGTCGATCTTCAGCTCGAACCCGCAAGCCTCGGCGCTATCACAATCCGAATGCGGCTTTCCGGCGTCCGCCTCGAAATTCAGGTCGAGACCTCAGGCTCCGATGCGATGCGAGCGCTGAACGACGATAAGGATCGACTGGCCGACCGCCTACGCGTCGCGGGCTACGTGACAGACAACGTGGTCGTCAAAGTCGCAGAGCCGCAGACGGCGCAGATGCAGCATGCGCCGACGCCGGCACAAGCGCACGCTTCCCAAACACCTGGCGAGCCCGGATGGCCGAGGTCGCAAGACGGGGGATTTGGCGCCGATGCGCAGTCTGGGGCGCGAGAAGATCGCGTTCCGTCTCGAGGCAGGACAAGAGATGATTCTGAGGATCGCGCTTGCGGCGGCGACAGCGGCGGCGCTGTTTATCTCTGACGGTCCGGCGCCCCACGCGACCGAAGCGGCGGGCTTGCCTGATCGTCTCAACCTGTGCGAGCGCGAGATGACCCGCGCGGCCGCGAAATACAACGTCCCCTTGGCTGTTCTTTATGCCGTCGGACTGACCGAGACAGGACGGCGCGGGTCGCTCAGTCCTTATGCGCTCAATATCGAAGGACCATCGTTCTTCCCGGCGACCCTCGAAGCGGCGCTGCGTCGCTTCGAAGCGGCGCGCAAGGAGGGCGCGCGCCTCATCGACATCGGCTGCATGCAGATCAACCATCATTTCCACGGGCGCCAATTTCGATCTCTCGAGGCGATGTTCGACCCTCGCGAGAATGTCGATTATGCCGCCCGGTTTTTGCGGTCGCTGCGGGAAAGAGAGGGCAGCTGGACGCTCGCGGCGGCGCGGTATCACGCGGGGCCGGACAACGATCCGGCGCAAAAAAAATATGTTTGCCAGGTGATCTCCAACATGGTTGCGGCCGGTTTTGGCGCGTGGACGACCAATGCGCGCGCCTTTTGCGCGCTAGTTTCTCGGACGGAGAGCGGACTCGCGGAAAAACAGCCTCCAAGAGAAAAATTCAACCATGACGCGTATTAATGTTTGACACAAAACTGATAGTTGTTAATATTCAGTTAACGGGGGGTTGATTCAAGGGGGCTCCGATGCTTGTAATCATTGATGAGCGGGAAATCGTAACATCCGGCTACGCCTGCCGTTTTGGCAGCGAAGGGGTTTCTTCCGCGGCTTTTCGCCCGGAGGACTTCCGCGAATGGGTGACGACCGTCGCCGAGGCTGATCTGGGCGCCGTCGAAGCCTTTCTGCTGGGCGATTGCAGGGACCGGCGGACCTATCCAAAAATGATCAGGGAGCGTTCCCGCGCGCCGGTCATCGCCATGAACGAAACGCCCTCGCTGGAACAGACGCTCGATTTGTTTGCGGCCGGCGTCGACGACGTTGTGCGAAAACCGATCCATGTACGCGAGATTCTCGCACGAGTCGGCGCCATCAAACGACGGCATGAGAACGAGGCTGAATCCGTCGCCATCGGCGACCTGCGCGTGTTTTTCGACGGACGCGACCCCGAACTGAACGGACATGCGCTCGTCTTGCCGCGCCGGGAGCGGCGGATCCTCGAGTATCTCGTGAACAACCGCGGGAGGCGGGTAAGCAAGGCTCAAATCTTCAATTCGATCTATGGAATTTTCGACGAAAATGTCGAGGAGAACGTGGTTGAAAGCCACATCAGCAAGCTGCGTAAGAAACTGCGCCGTCAACTGGGTTATGATCCAATCAATTCGGTCCGTTATCTTGGCTATCGGTTAGAGGACTCGATTTGAATGTCCCATAGGAGATGCATTGTATAACCAGACGAACGGATAGCCGACTGCGGCCGCGATGACATTCGCCTGCTGCGAGAAGCGGCGTGGCGCGGCCCTCCAAGGCAATTACCGGCATGGCTCGGCCTCTCAACCATAGGACGCATCTTCTACTCGTTCACAAATCTGTTTTTCGTCGGCTGCTCAAAGCCCGCTTTGACATTGTTGCGACTGACGCGCCAGTCGCAAGGCGGCGGACGGTTTCTTGTTGCAAGATCAGCGCGGGTCTCAATTCTTCTCGAGAGCGAACCCCCTTGGCCGGGGGCCTTCGAATCGGGCCGTGATGAGCTGGCTGATTTTTCGCCGGGCGGCGCTGAGATTGCCGCACGCTCAGGCGAATCGGTCCTGCCGCGACGAGTCGCTTCGGCGTTCGGCTGATTCAAACACATCGTAGATACGTCGATTTTGCGCGAGAACGCGTCGATGGTTTTGACCCCCTGCGCGGGCGGACGCGTCTCGAGCTTTGAGAAGTCCGTTTCGATGGCCGGGGCCGACGAGAGGCTCCGCTACGCGAAGCTGGATCACGTTTGCAATGAGATCCGCCCTTTGTCATTGCGATCGCCCCTTCGTCATTGGTCCAGCACCGGCCGAGTCAGACGCGGGATGATCGGGTGCAAAAAACGCCGGGGCGCGCCAGCTTTGCGCAAGCCCGGATCGACTAAAGTAGCCTCACGCAACAGGGAGAATCTTCGATGAGCCTTTTCAGCGCGTTGACGGCGAGCGTGTCAGGGATGTCGGCGCAGGCGAACAAGCTTTCTACGGTGTCGGACAATATCTCCAATTCGGACACGACCGGCTACAAGCAGGCCTCGACCGAATTTCAGGATCTCCTGAACCAGACGAGCGCCAGCAGCTATAACGCAGCGGGGGTCGGCACGATCGTGCGTTATGGCATTTCCGAGCAGGGAAGTCTTGTTTCGTCTTCGTCCCCGACGGACATGGCCATCCAGGGCAATGGATTTTTCCTCGTCGCCGACGCGAGTGGAACGACCTATCTGACGCGAGCCGGCAATTTCACTCCGGACGCCTCGGGCAATCTCGTCAACGCTGCGGGCTTCAAGTTGCTCGGCTACAGCGTAGCGTCCGGAAATACATCCGCGGACGGGGTGGGCCCCCTGCAGCTCGTCAACATTGCAGGAGATGGTCTGAAAGCCGTCCCTTCGACCACCGGCGTCTATACCGCCAATCTCAATTCTAACGCTTCGATTGTGACGGGCGCTCTCCCGAGCGCCAACATCGCCAGTTCGTCGTACACGTCGAAATCATCGATCGTCGCCTATGACAATCTTGGCAATGCGGTCAATTTGGACGTCTATTCGACGAAGACGGGGCCAAACACCTGGGAGCAGACGATCTACAATGCTGCAGATGCGGCGTCCGGCGGCGGGTTTCCCTACACGTCGGCTGCCCTCAGCGCGCAAACCCTGAATTTCAGCGCCGCCGACGGCAGTCTGACCAGCCCGAAGAGCGCCTCGCTGACGATCCCCGGCGGTCAGACCCTATCGATCGATCTTTCTGGCATGACGCAGCTCGCAGCCCCCTTCTCGGTTTCCGCGGCGAACACCAACGGCAACGCGCCGAGCGCGGTAAAAAATGTCAGCATCGACGCCGACGGCACGCTATCAGAAATGTTCGTCAACGGCACAGAAAAGCCAATCTTCAAGATCCCGCTCGCGACCGTCGCGAGCGTCAACAACCTGGTCTCTCTCGCAGGAGATGTCTTCCAGCCGAACATCCAGTCGGGATCGATAGTCGTTGGGGATGCACGAAATGGCGGACTGGGATCGATCCGGTCGTCGCAGCTCGAGTCTTCGACCGTCGATCTTTCGACTCAGCTGACTGAAATGATCGTGGCGCAACGCAGCTATGAGGCCAACTCCAAGGTCTTCCAAACAGGCTCTGAGTTGTTGTCCGAGCTCAACAATATGCTGAAATAGCGGGCCAAGGCCCGCCACTTTGGGATCATGCGTCATGAGTCTTTCGAGCGCCACGCACATAACGCAGTCTGGACTGTCCACGGTGACCGCCGAGACTGTGGCTCTGTCGCGCAACATTTCCGGAAGTAACGACACATCGATCTATTCGCGCAAGATTGCGAACGTGACAAGCACGTCTTGGGGTTCGCAGGTCGTCTCGGTCACGCGCGCCTCGAACCAGGCGGTTTTTGACAACGTTCTTTCGGCGACTGCCGCGAACGCCGCTCAGGACGCGATCTCGAGTGGGCTTGACCAGCTCAATCAGACGATCGGAGACGTATCCGGCGCTAGCTCCAATGGAACGTCGCAGGCGACATCGCCCGCGGCGCGGATCAGCGCATTGAGCAACGCGCTTCAGAGCTATCTGGCTTCGCCGAGCGATTGGACTTCGGCCGCCGCAGTCGTGTCTGCAGCCCAGACGCTGACGAACGGCCTTAACATCGCTTCCGCAACTGTTCAGCAGGTGAGGCGAAATTCCGATTCGGCCATAGCGGCGTCGGTTGCCGATATCAATTCGCTTCTTGCCCAGTTTCAGGCCGCCAATCAGCAGGTGATCTCCGGCACGGCGTCGGGAGTGGACACCACGGACGCCCAGGACCAGCGTGATACAATCTTGAAAAATCTATCCGCCGAAATTGGCGTTTCGACAGCCTTGGCTCCAAACGGCGACATGTCCATTTACACGGATAGCGGAGTGACTCTGTTCCAGGGCGGCGCAGCCCGGAGCGTGACATTTACGCCTACCAACACCTACACGGCGTCGACAGTCGCCAACGCCGTTTATGTCGACGGCGTCCCGGTTACAGGCGCCTCAGCCGCCATGCCGATAACATCCGGAAAACTCGCCGGCCTCGCTATCTTGCGGGACCGCGCTGCGCCTGACTATCAGGCCCAGCTCGACAACATGGCCGGCGCCCTTATCGCGACCTTTGCGGAAAGCGATCAAGTCGGCGTGGCACCGGAGCTTCCGGGTCTGTTTACAACTCCGTCGGCGACCGCCCTTCCGACGGGAGTGACAGGTTTGGCGAGCGCCATCAGCGTCAATGCGCCAGTGGATCCAAGTCAAGGTGGCGACCCTAATCTGCTGCGCGACGGCGGAATTTCCGGCAATCCCGATTACGTCTACAACAAAACGGGCGCGGCAAGCTTCATAGACCGCATTTCAGGCCTCTCTGACAAATTATCGGCGACTCAGAGCTTTGCTTCATCGGGCGGCCTCACGACAAGCGCGACCTTGAGCGGTTACGCCTCTGCATCGATCAGCTGGGTCGAGGCTCAGCGCGCGACCGTCTCCTCGCAAAGCAGCTATCAGAGCGCTCTCCTTAGCACCGCTTCGACCGCGCTATCGAACTCGACCGGCGTCAACATCAATGATGAAATGTCGAAAATGCTCGATTTGGAGCAATCTTTTTCGGCTTCGGCGAAGCTGCTGACCGCTATCAACGACATGTTCAATGCCCTGACGGCGGCCATCAACGGTTAGGAGGTCCGCTTTGAGCGCCTATATTTCTACTCAAACGATTACCTCATCGCTGCGTCAATCGGTCATGAAGCTGCAAGCTGAGCTGTCAGCGAGCCAGACGGAGGTGGCGACGGGAAACTATGCCGACATCGGGCTCGCTCTCGGCAGCCGAACGGGTGAAAGCGTCTCGTTGCAAGCCGAAAGCTCGATGCTGCAGACTATCCGCGATACGAACTCGGCCGCGGCGACACGCCTGGACGCCACGCAAAACCGGCTCGCAGATCTACAGAGCATGGCCCAAACTCTACTCAATGCTCTGCTCTCGACCAATCGAGGGGGCAGCGGCGCCGAGCCGATCCAAACGAATGCGGCCAGCGACCTGAGGTCATTGATCTCAACGCTGAACTCGACGCTGGGCGGTGACTATCTGTTCTCCGGCGTCAATACGAGCGTCGCTCCGATCATCGACTATTACGGACCAGGCGCTTCCAACAAGCAGGCTGTCGATGCGGCTTTTTCCAACACCTTCGGAATGTCGCAGGCGAGTCCCGGGGTGTCGAGCATCAGCGGCGCCGCCATGCAGAGCTTTCTTGACACACAATTCGCGCCACTGTTTCAGGGCACAGATTGGACCACCGCTTGGTCGAGCGCCTCCGATCGGACGCTAACCAGCGCTATCGGCCCAAAAGAAACCGTAAGCACATCGGTCAGCGCCAATGAACCCGCATTCCAAAAGCTGGCCCAAGCGTATACCATGCTTGCGGATCTGAACACGCCTCATCTCGGTGCGGACGCTTACCAGTCAGTGGCTACGACCGCTCGAAATCTTGTCAGCTCGGCAATTACGGGGTTGATCGATCTCCAAGCACGCGTCGGCTTGGTTCAGTCGAGCATGTCGAACTCCTCGGATCGGATGTCTTTGCAAATAGACCTTCTGTCCACGCAAATCAGCAACGTTGAAAGCGTGAATACCTACGAGGCGTCAACGCGCGTGAGCGAGCTGCAGACGCAAATTGAGACGGCATACTCGCTGACGTCTCAGCTTAAGAGACTCAGTCTGGTAAACTTTCTCTAGGAGCCGGTCTCTTCGAGCGCCGGGTTGGCCGAAAACATTGATAGAAACGGCGCCGAAGAAGAGAGCGAGCGACGTTGTCGTGCAACGCAGTGGATCGTCATGTATCAATTCAGTTATGCTGAAAGCGTCGAAGACTCCCCGAAGGAGTGCCGTGAGCGGGAGCACAAGGCGTTCGGCCACGCAATCTTTCTTCTCGAAAGGGCGGAACGAGCCGGGTCGGGATCGCTTGCCGCGGTCGAGGCTCTGCACTTCCTGTGCAAATTGTGGCGTGCGCTGATCGAAGATTTGATCAGCCCAGAGAATGATCTCCCGGACGTTCTGCGCGGCGATCTCGTTTCGGTCGGGATCTGGATTCTTCGCGAGGCGGACACGATCCAGTCCGGCGGTAGCCAAAGCCTACGCAGCCTAATCGATATATGCGGCGTAATTCGTGACGGACTGAAGTGAGGCGGGCCGATGCATATTTCGCTTCGCGCAGGCGAAAAGATTTACATTAACGGAGCGGTGTTATGCGCCGACCGGAAGGTCTCCTTGGAGTTATTAAATGACGCAACCTTTCTTCTCGAAGCGCATGTCATGAAGGTGGAAAACGCAACTACACCTTTGCGGCAGCTCTATTTTATTGTGCAGATCATGCTCATGAATCCCACAGATACGGCGACGGCGCGCGACATGTTCGAGAAGTCCACTCGCATGATCATGGACATTTCGGACGACGCGGATCTCCTCGCGGGCCTGCAGTGTGTGAAGGCGCACGTCGATAATGGCCGGATCTTTGAGGCGCTGAAGAACATTCGCACGCTCTTTGGTATTGAGGCGGACATCATAGCGGGCGCCAGAACCGCCTCGCCCACGCGGGCGGCTTGATCAATTGTTGGAAAGGAGACACTATGTCAGTAAGCAATGTCAACGCGACCACGGCCTCCGGCGGTACAAACGCGACATCAGCCGCGTCGCCTGCCGCGGCGGGCTCTGCGACAGTCGACTACAACCAGTTCTTGAAGCTTCTCGTAGCTGAGCTGAAAAGTCAAGATCCTACAAGCCCGACGGACCCCACTCAATATATGAGCCAACTCGCTTCGTTTTCGTCTGTCGAACAGCAGGTTAAGACCAACTCCACTTTGGATGCGTTGTTGGCGGCACAAGCTGGCGCCCTCGTCGGCCGGACCCTCACTTCTTCTGACGGAACGAAGAGCGGGGTAGTGATTTCTGTCCAAACCGGCCCTGGCGGAGTTGCGAATGCGACGCTGAAAGACGGATCAACGATTGCGCTTGGCTCCGGCGTAACAATTGGTTCGTCATGAACGAGGCCGACGCGCTTGAACTGATACGGTCGGCAATCTGGACAATAATCGTGGGGTCCGGGCCTGCGGTGGCTGCGGCGATGATTGTCGGTCTAGTCATCGCGTTATTCCAGGCGCTGACGCAGATCCAGGAGATGACGCTGACTTTCGTTCCGAAGATCGTTGTGATTTTTCTTGTTCTGACGCTTGGCGCGCCGTTCATAGGCGGCCAGATTTACGCGTTTGCCGAGCATGTTTACTCTCGGATCGAGAAGGGTTTCTGATCGCCGCCGGCGCTCGTGAGCGCGCATGCTATTCGGCCATCGGCGTGACGACGATGGTTTTGGCCGAATTGGATGCGCAGGCATCCGTAAAAGAACTGTTTCCAGGATGAGCATGTGACAAAGGCGCCGCGCGCGGGTATTTGCCGCCAAATTAATCCTAGCGCCTTTCTTTGTTGGCGCCGCCGTCCCTGAGCTGTTCCGAGCGTCCGGTTAAATAACAGGTCCACGCAAGCTTGGCCCGGCAGAGTCGAAGAGACGAGAGGAGCGTCGATGGTTAGTGTTGCAGCGTCGGGGTTAGCGACGCCCAAACGTGGCAGCGTACGTGATATCGGCTTCGCGGCCGGCATAGTCGCGATTCTATCGATCTTCTTTCTGCCAATCCCGGCCCTTTTCATCGACGTTGGGTTAGCCTTCTCAATTGCATTGTCCGTTTTGATCTTGATGGTTGCGCTTTGGATCGAGCGGCCGCTCGATTTTTCGGCGTTTCCAACCGTGCTTCTTGTCGCGACACTGCTTCGGCTGGCTCTCAACATAGCGACGACGCGGCTCATTCTGTCCAATGGCTCTGAGGGATTGACCGCCGCGGGCTATATCATCGGCGGATTCTCGAAGCTCGTAATGAGCGGAGACTTCGTTATCGGCCTCATCGTGTTCGCCATACTGATGACGGTAAATTTCGTCGTTATCACGAAGGGCGCAACGCGCATTGCGGAGGTTGGAGCAAGGTTCACGCTGGACGCCATTCCCGGCAAGCAGATGGCGATCGACGCCGATCTATCCGCCGGACTGATAGACGATAAGGAGGCGCAGCGGCGACGCCGGGAGCTCGAGGAAGAAAGCTCCTTTTTCGGCTCTATGGACGGCGCGTCGAAATTCGTGCGCGGCGACGCCATCGCCGGTTTGGTCATTCTGGCGGTCAACGTCTTTGGCGGCGTCGTAATCGGCGCGACCAGGCACAACATGCCGCTGCAGCAGGCTGCGGACGTCTACGCCAAGCTGTCGGTCGGCGATGGGCTCGTATCTCAAATTCCGGCGCTCATCATATCGCTTTCGGCGGCTCTCCTCGTTTCAAAAGGCGGCATGAGGGGCGCCACCGAGGCGGCGGTTCTAAGCCAGCTCGTCAAGTACCCGCGCGCGCTGTTCGTCGCGGCGCTTCTCATGTTTTGCATGGCGTTAGCGCCGGGCCTGCCCTTCTTTCCGTTTGCCGTGCTTGGAACGGTGCTCGCCGTCGTCGGCTACGAGGCGCCAAAGCAGATCGCCAAAGCGCGCGAGGAAGAGAACGCCAAGCGTATGGCGGCGGAGAAGGATGCGCAAGAGGCAAAGGATTCGATCAAGGAGTCCATTCGTTCCGCCGAGATCGAGCTCTGTCTCGGCAAACAATTGGGGACCAGGCTCATAGCGTCGCATAATGAGCTGGCCGCACGGGTCGCGAAGATGCGCCGGAAGTTCGCCAAGCAATACGGCTTCGTTGTTCCTGAAATCAAATTGTCGGACAGTCTTTCCCTTCCGGCAAAAGGGTACCAGATTAAGATTCATGGGACCGTCGTCGCTGCGCATGAACTGCGCATCGGCGATTTGCTCGTCATCACGGGAGATGGACGAAGACCAAATGTCCCGGGCGACGAAGCGCGCGAGCCGGCGTTCGGCATGAAGGCGGTGTGGATTTCACAGGCCTTCGCCAATGAACTCAAACGCGAGGGCTTCAACCCCGTCGACAATGTCTCGATCCTGCTGACGCACCTCAGCGAGGTCATTCGCAACAACCTATCGCAGCTCTTGTCCTATAAGGACATGCGCGCCTTGTTCGATCGCCTGGGGCCTGATTACAAGCGGTTGATCGACGATATTTGCCCATCGCAAATCTCCTATTCGGGATTGCAGGCGGTGCTGAAGCTCCTTCTTGCGGAGCGCGTCTCGATTCGGAACCTTCATCTCATATTGGAGGCGATAGCCGAAATCGCGCCTCATGCGCGGCGCGCCGAACAAGTTGCGGAACATGTGCGCATGCGGATGGCCCAGCAGATATGCGGCGATTTGTTGGACGGTGGCTTCCTGAAGGTCCTGCGCCTCGGAAATCGCTGGGATCTGGCTTTTCACCAGAGCCTGAAACGCGACCCAAAGGGGGAAGTCGTCGAGTTCGACCTCGACCCTGCGATGGTCGAGGAGTTTGGCAAGAACGCCTCTGCTGCGGTTCGCGAGCGCATGGACCAGGGTCACCATTTCGCGCTGGTCGCAACGCCGGAAGCGCGGCCCTATGTCCGCATGGTCGTTGAACGTTTGTTCGCGACGCTGCCCGTGCTTTCGCATCTCGAAATTGCGCGAGGGGTGGAAATCCAATCGCTTGGCGCGATTTCATGAATGCGCTGGGATCCAATGTAGTTCTCTCCGTCTTCGTTCTGTTCTGCCGAATCGGCGCCTGCCTGATGTTGATGCCGGGAATTTCCAGTCCGCGGGTGCCCGTCAAGGTTCGTCTGTTTCTTGGCTTGGCGATCACGCTTGGACTGGCGCCGCTGCTGACGAAGGAAGTGGATCCGAAATTGTCCAACGCGTCCCCCCTTTCGCTGTTTGAAATGACCGCCGCCGAGATCGGGATCGGCGCATTGATCGGCTTTCTAGGCCGCATTTTCTTCAGCGCGCTTGATACATTCGCGAACGCTATCGCCATGGCGATTGGGCTTTCGAGCCCCCTGACGCCGCCGCCGGACGACAGCGAGGCATTGCCGGCGGTCGTGTCGTTGATTTCTCTCGGCGCCACGGTTCTGTTTTTCTTGGCCAATTTTCATTGGGAGGTGCTTCGCGGGCTTATCGCGTCATATTCCGCATGGCCGGTGTCTGGCCTATTCAATGCACAGTTCGGGCTCGTCCAAGTCGGCGATTGTCTCGCGCAATCATTTGTCCTGGGGCTTCGCATTAGCAGTCCATTCATTGCCTACTCGCTGATCGTCAATCTCGCGATCGGTCTTGCGGCCAAATTTTCCCCGCAGATTCCGATTTATTTCGTGACTGTTCCGGCCGTCGCATTAGGAGGATTGTTTGTGCTCTATCTCGCCTCACGACGAATTCTGGAACTGTTCAGTCTTGGATTCGGCTCATGGCTCGCATCGGGTTAATTTCAGTCGAAGGACGTAGGGCGCTGTTGCGGCGTGGCCCAGGAATTTGCCGTCCGCCCCGACGTTCCCTTTCGACACGCCGCCTCGCATTCGGTCCTGCGGCTTCCGCGGTTTTGCTGCAGGGCTTATTGCGCGGAGCGCCGGGCATGTGATGAAAAAGAAGGTAGAGAGGGCGCGACGTGTTCTTGCTGCGCAAAGAGACCTCGACCGTCTTGCTGGCTGGGCTTTGGCGGATGTGGAGCACCGGCAGGCGGAAGTGGAAGATGGTCGTCAAAAGCTGCTTGATTTCCTCAAAGACGAGTCGGCTTTCGGGGACCTGTTCGCTGCGGCGGTATTGCGTCGGCTCGATGCGCTCAAGCTGGCGCAAGGGGCGCTGCGGGCGGAGAGAGCGGCGAAAGTCGAGCAACATGTGGCGGAGCGGGTGCGAACGCGCGGCGCCGAAAGGAACTTTGAAACCCTCGTGGACGCCGAGCGACGGCGGGATGAGCAACTCCGGCTTGCAGAGGCGGTCGACGCAACGCTCAACCGGTTGGGGTCAGGCCGCGGCAAGGTTGGTGGATAATCGTGACCTCATTGCACTGCGAGGGGAGCGCATGTCGATCAACCCAGTCTCGGACATCATCCTTGACGTTGCACGGGCGGCGAATCCGGGCAAATCGTCGGCTGCGACGGAAAGGCTCTGGAAGGGGGGCGCCGCGGAGCCCGACGCCTCGGAATTTTCCAGGCTTATCCGTCAAGGCGATTCTAGCGATGCGGGTTTGCGCGGCAGGGCGGAGTTGATGAGCGCAAAGCCCTCGACGCCGGCGCCCGGCCCGGCTGACGCTCGGACCAAGGCGATGAAAGGGATCGAGCAGCTTGTTTTGAAAAACTTGGTCGAGTCGATGCTGCCGCAGGAAGAGAGTGGCCTCTTCGGCGCTGGGACCGCCGGTGATGTATGGCGGTCGATGCTCGCTGAGCAATTGGCGAATCAGATTGGGCAGTCGGTCGATCTCGGGATTGTCAACTCTTCAGGCGCTGGTCGCAGCGGAGCGCATGAGCCATCGCAGGTAGAGCCGCTCGGCGAAGCTCGTATCAATCGGCGATCCTGAAAATGGCCGACGGGGGCGACGACACGAATTTCAATAGCGGCGCGCCGCAGGCGACGGTCGCCAACCGGCAGCCTTCGTCTCAACGCAGTGTGACGCTCTGGCAAAAAGACGCGCAAGCGCTGGATGGGAGCGCGCGCGCCGAAGCCGCACAATCGAGATCGACGCTGGCGGCTTTCCTCGGCGTCATCGAAAAGCTTGAGCGCGTGCTCGATCTCGAAACCCATATGCTCAATCAGAACAAACCAATTGCGTTGCACGACTTCAATCATCAAAAGAGCCTCGGGTTGCTCGAACTCAGCCGAGCCATGAGCGCATGCAGTATTCTCGACCGAGCGGCCTTCGATCGCGAAGCCAGGGCGCCTCTCGCGCGCCTGCGCGGGAAACTTGACCGCAATCTCGCCAGTTTAGCCACGCATTTGGCGGCTGTCGGCGAAATTGCGTCGACCATCGCACGCGCGATCGAGGATCACGAGTCGGACGGAACCTACACAGCCCGACGTTACGCCTCGAAGGCACAAACATGATCCGCCTCGTCGGCAGCTGCGCATGGGTATGCGTCGTCGGTTTAGCCTCGACCTATATCGCCGCGACCTGGAAGAATGGCGCTGATCTGTCGAAACCGGCCGCGCAGCAGGTGGACCATCTGCAGCATAAGCAAACTCAGCCGATCAGCGTGCCAATGATCGCGGACGGAGGCGTCGCAGGCTATGTCGTCGCGCAGTTCGGCTATTTTGTCGACCCGCATGCTTTGAAGGATCCGTCCGTTCCGCCCGACGCGTTCATTATGGATGAAGCGTTCCGGCGGCTTTATGTCGACAGGGTCGATTTCAACCATCTGGAAAAGTATGACATCGCCGCCTTGACGAGGGACCTCGTCACGAGGGTCAATCAGCGGCTCGGAGGCGACGTTGTCAGGGACATTCTCGTCGAACAGTTCAACTATGTGCCAAAGGGCGACATTTCGAGATGACGATGGCGCTCGCGGCGCTGTGTGCGCCGTTGCTGGCGCGGAGGCGAAGACGCCTTGGGGTTTGTGCGTCTCCAACTGTGAGGATGAGTGAATGACATTCGAACGACTAACCTGGGCTGGGTTTATGATTGTGGCGGCCGGCTGGGCCTTGATGTTTTCGGCTCCGCAGCTGACAGGCCTGTCGGCCCATATGTCGGGCCATGCGGCGGAGGCGTCGACGCTCGATTTCCCGATGGTCGCTCAGAGCGTCGTCCTCAGCGGATTCGGGGTAGGAATCATCGGCGTCCTCCAGACCGGCTTCAGCGCTTTGAACAGGTTTTTTGAGGCCGTTCTCGCAAGATCACAGCAAGATCGGGCGCCTCGGCCGGCCGGCGCCCCTCATTTCGCCGGGCCGTCGGCGCCGGCTCCCGCTCGGGCCGCGGCGCCTGGTCCAGCGTCGGCCCCTCCGCGCGCCGTGGAGCGGCGACAGCCGACGCTCGCGAAAAAAATCGTCGAAAGAGGCTGGGTCAAGGATCGTGCCTATGTGCTGTTTGCGGACGGCAGCGTCGAAGTCGAAACGATGCTGGGCCGGCGGATGTTTCCCTCGCTTCAGGAGGCGCAGGAATTCATTGCCTGACGCGCCGGCCGTTGCAACGACGGCGCCGTCTAAGGTTGGCGCATGGAGAGATTGCGTCGGATCGCTGACGATCCGATCCCTTCCTCTGCAAGCATGACCTGCCTTCGGAAGTCTGCCGCGTTAGGGGTCGCGAACGTTTCCGACGGCTCGCGACCGAACCGGCAATCATCGCTGGTTGTTCATGTTCTCGGGAGGTTGGACGTGGATGGCGGGGGCAAAATGAAACGGCACGCGGCAATCTTGAAAGACTCCCCATCGAGCCCCGATACGGCGACCGCCGCGGTTCGACGCGAGCGCGTTCTTTTTGACGCCGGTTTGATCAAAGGCGCGTCCAAGGCGCCTGCGTCAGCACATGCACAGGGCTCGTACTTTCACGTGCTTGCGTTGACGGTCGATCATGGGTTGGTTGCGGCGGGGATTGCAGCTGCCGTCGGCTCTGCGAGTTTCGCGGGCTTCATGATGACGCGCGACAACAGCCATCCGATGTTCGGCGGCATCGAGCATCTGATGATTTTCGCTCAGCCGATCGGCGGCGCGCACTCCAACCACGAGCCGACCGCCAAGCCTCATGAGAAGCGCGCGGTTGACTACAATACGACAGGTTCGATCGCGCAGCCCGCCAAGCATGACGTCGAACACAACAAGGCGACAGACGGAGCCCGCCCGCGCTTCGGGGCGCAAATCGATCCGGCGTCCGCGACGATGAAAGGCTATGTCCTGCGCCTCGCCCGCAAAGGCGGCGTTTCGATCGAAGGTCCTGGCGGATCTTACCCCGCGGCGCCGGGGACCACGCTTCCCGACGCCGGACGTATACTCTCGCTCGAAAACCGAAACGGCCGCTGGGTCGTGACAACCGAGAACGGAAGGATCGCGGAGCCCGGATTATAGGCGGGTGGCGCTCATTTGCTCCAACTGGGACCGTTGCTCTCCAAGGAGTACGCTTCGACGACCAAGCTTCGACAAACGAGGTCAGATACTGCGGGCCGCAGCTTTCGAGAAGTCGCCTCAGTGATCGAGGGCGTAGTAGCGTCCGCGCAAACAGGTCAATTGGGTGCGGCTTAGCCGGCGCGGGCCCGGCCGCTCAATGAAACGAAGGCCAATTTCGTGATCTCTGCGCCAAACGACGCGAGCGTCGAGGAGACGTTCCGGGCAGTCTTCATAAAGCCGGATGGCGACGGGGGCCGAAACGTCCGCAAGAAGACGCACCCGCGCGCCATTGTTCGACCGATCGTAGATCTGGCACTCGATCAAAAATCCATTGTGCAGATCGAGTATCTTGCCGGACCGCAGCCGGGTGCGGCGCCGCTTCGCCGATCGCCGTTCGCCGCTTTCGCCGAGCTCGACGCAGTAAGCGAACTCCGGGGCAATGGCCTCGCCAAGTCTCGCGACCTTCACGGCGTCGATAGGGAGGCTGGAGGCGCCGCCGTTCCTGGTTGGTTGGTTGCCCATCCGCGATGTTCCTGAAGAGGCGGCCTGCAGAACCACACATCGACACTCTATCGCAATTGAAGCGACGGCGGGCGGCCATCGCGAAGCTTGGTAAATCGCGCGGAGCGCCGCAGCGGCCGCGCTGCAACGGCGCGCCCTTTGGGCTTGGCGGGCTCGCGGCGAGCGCTGGCGCGTCGCACTATCTTCGTGCGCTCCTGCGCCACAGGAGCGCCGCCCCCATTGCAGGAGCACGCGGTCACAAAGGCGTGGCCCGGACCGACTGAAGTCCGCATGCTCCGGCGCCGCGATCTTCGGCTGCGATCCTCGACGATTGGCGCCTTGCCGGCGGCGCGTGACCAAGCCTGCGAGCTGTTTTGCTCAGCTTCGCGTCATTCCCGCGAGTCATGCCCGCGCGCGGGGACGCGCAGGCTTGCTCAACCTGTATAAGCTGGAATATATCTTGAGTCTGACGTGGCTGGGCGGCGCGGCGCCGCCAACCGCGCCTGAAGGAGAATTGCATGCTCATAATTGCGCGCCGCACGCTGAACGCCCTCGCTCTCGTCATCGCGATTGCGGGCCTTCCGCCGGCGGTCTTGGCTCAAACCTCCGGCTCCGGCCCGACAATCTTCGCGGCGGCCAGCATGAAGACCGCCCTTGACGCCATCGCCGCGGCCTGGACCGCCAAGACCGGCAAATCGCCCGCAATCGTTTATGGATCCTCCGCGGTCCTCGCCAAGCAGATCGAGCAGGGGGCGCCGGCGGACGTCTTTATCTCGGCCGACACCAATTGGGCCGACTATCTCGACAAGGCGAAGCTGCTTCGGCCCGGAACACGTCGCAACCTTCTCGGCAATTCGCTGGTGCTCATCGAGCCGGCCGACTCCAGCGTCGCGTTGAAAATCGAGCCGGGCTTCGATCTCGCCGGGGCGGCAGGCGACGGCAAGATCGCGGTGTGCACCATCGCTTCTTGCCCCGGCGGCATTTACGCGAAGCAATCGCTGGAAAAGCTCGGCGTCTGGGACAAGGTCGAGCCGAAGTTGGCGCAGGCGGACAATATCCGCGGCGCATTGAATCTCGTCTCGCGTGGCGAAGCGCATTTCGGCATCGTCTATGCGACCGACGCCAGAGCCGATCCAAACGTGAAAGTGGTCGGCGTATTTCCGGACTCGTCGCATGCGCCGATTGTCTATCCGGTCGCCGTCTTGGAAGGCGCCAAGAATGATGATGGAGCGGGCTTCGTCGCGTTCATGACTTCCCAGGCGGCGACCAAGATTCTGCTTGATCAGGGCTTCACGATCCTCTCGAAATAGATGCTGCTGCGCGACCCATTCTGCGGCGTGGCGGCGCTGTCGCGCCACGCCTGGTTGGAGGAAAGAGCCAGTGTCTGAATTATTCGCTTTGTCGCCCGGCGAATGGACCGCCATATGGCTCTCTTTGAGGATTGGGATTGTCGCCACTTTGGCGAGCCTGCCCTTTGGCATTCTGACCGCCTATGCGTTGGCCCGCTGGAAATTTCCCGGCAAAACCCTGTTCAACGGGCTCGTGCATCTGCCGCTGGTCATGCCGCCGGTCGTCACCGGCTTCATCCTTCTGGTGCTCCTCGGCCGCAAGGGCGTTTTCGGTCCCTTTCTCGCTAGTCTCGGGATCGTCCTGTCGTTTCGCTGGACGGGCGCTGCGGTCGCCTGCGCGGTCATGGGATTTCCGCTGATGGTGCGCGCCATGCGCCTGTCCTTTGAAGGAATCGACCGGCGCCTGGAGCTCGCCTCCGGCACGCTTGGCGCGAGCCGGCTGTGGACCTTTACGCTGGTTACCCTGCCGCTCGCGGCCCCGGGCATTATCGTCGGCGCCATTCTCGCCTTCGCGCGGGCCCTGGGAGAATTTGGCGCGACGATCACTTTCGTTTCGAACATACCAGGCGAGACGCAGACCATCTCGGCTGCAATCTACACCTATACGCAGGTTCCCGGCGGAGATGGAGGCGCCTTGCGGCTGACGATCGTCGCTGTCGCCATTGCGTTGATCGCGCTGATCGTCTCCGAAATCATTCAGCATTTTGCTGAAAGGCGCGTTGCGAGCTTCGAATGATTGAAATCGACGTCGGTCTCGATCTCGGAGCCTTCAAACTCGGGGTCGCTTTCGGCGATGGGCAGGGCATTACAGCGTTGTTCGGCCAGTCGGGCTGTGGCAAATCGCTGACCCTCAATCTGATCGCCGGCCTGATGCGGCCGGATCGCGGCTTCATTCGCCTCGATGGCGAGCCACTCGTCGATGTCGAGGGTCGCATTTTCTTGCCCCCCCATAAGCGCCGCATCGGCCTCGTGTTCCAGGATTCCAACCTCTTCCCGCATTTGAGCGTGCGGCAAAACCTGCTTTATGGCCGCTGGTTCGCGCCGCGCCGCAAGCGGGAAATCGACTTTGACGCGGTCATCGAAACGCTCGGCATCGGCAGGTTGCTGCACCGTCGCCCGGCGCGTCTTTCGGGCGGCGAGCGCCAGCGCGTCGGGATCGGGCGCGCGCTTTTATCTTGTCCCCAGCTTCTTCTGTTCGACGAGCCTCTGGCGGCGCTCGACATGGCGCGCAAGCTCGAGATCATGCCGCTGATCGAGCGTATCCGCGACGAATTTTCAATCCCCATGATCTATGTCTCGCACGCCGTCGAAGAGGTGATGCGGCTCGCCTCGACGGTCGTCCTGCTCGAGGCGGGACATGTGAAAGCGATCGGCGCTCCCAATGAGGTTTTCGGCGCGGCCGGCCGCTTGCTCGAGGACCGTTTTGATCGGTCGTCGGCGCTGACGACGACGATCGGCGGCGAAAATGCCGACTACGGCCTTACACAGCTCAAACATCCGGCCGGAACGATTTGGATCATGGGCCACGCCGGGCCCCCCGGCCGCTTCGTGCGCATCCTCATCCGCGCCGTCGATGTCGTGCTGGCGACGGAGCCGCCGAGCAATACGAGCGTCCGCAGCATTTTGTCCGGCGTGATCCGCTCGCTCGAGACGGAAGGAGCGCTGGCCATGGTCGAGATCGCGCTCGACGGCGATGGAACGCTCGCCGCCGTCGCCACCCGCCAAGCCATGGACGAGCTTCGGCTCGGCGCCGGCGCGCGGGTCTACGCGCTGATCAAATCGACGGCCATCGACGAACGCGCCGTCGCGGCTTCAGAGCCAAGCCGTCCTTGAGCACACAGGCTATTGGCGTTTTTGCAAGGTCTTGAAAGCGACCCTTCAGCTCCTTACCTTGTCGTTCGATAGTTGTAAAATTATCGAAATGGCACAAAGCTTGTGAGGAGAGTCAATGAGCAAATTGTCGGGCAAGACCGCGATCGTCACGGGCGCGTCAAAAGGCATCGGCGCGGGCATCGCCAAGGCGCTGGCGGCCGACGGCGCCGCCGTCGTCGTCAATTATGCGTCGAGCCGCGAAGGCGCCGATCGCGTGGTCGCGGACATCAAGGCGAAGGGCGGAACGGCGATCGCCGTCCAGGGCGACGTTTCCAAAGCGGCCGAAGTGAAGAAGATCTTTGCCGAGGCCAAGACGAGGTTCGGCGGCCTCGACATTCTCGTCAACAACGCCGGCGTCTATGAATTCGCGGCGCTCGAAGCCGTTACGGAAGAGCACTATCACCGCATCTTCAACATCAATGTGCTCGGCCTGCTGCTCGCGACGCAGGAGGCGGCGAACCACTTCGGGCCGGAGGGCGGCAGCGTCATCAATGTCAGTTCGGTCGTGACCACCCTCAACGCCCCGACTACGGTCGTCTACACCGCGACCAAGGGAGCGGTCGATTCGATAACGCGCGTGCTCGCCAAGGAGCTTGGCCCGAGGAAGATCCGCGTCAATGCGATCAATCCCGGAGTGGTCGAAACCGAGGGCACGAATGCGGCGGGCGTGATCGGCGGAGATATGGAGAAGCAATTGGTCGCTTTGACGCCGCTCGGGCGCACTGGACGGCCGGACGATATCGCACCCGTCGCGTCGTTTCTGGCTTCCGATGAATCACGCTGGGTGACCGGCGAGACGCTGGTCGTTTCCGGCGGCTTGCGCTAGATCACAGCGATGCGTTCCCGCCGCCCTGGCGCATGATCTTGGACGCAAGCGTCAGGGCAGGGCGCTCGCCAGACGGGCATGGCCGCCTCGATTCGAGGCGGCCGCGCCGTTAGAGAGGATCGATGTCCGAGCCGCCAAAGGCGTTGACCGAAGAGCAGGTTCTTCTGATCGCGAAGGCCATCGGCGACCGGCGGCGTTATGACATCCTGAAGCGCCTTGCCGCACGCCGGGAGGCGCTGGCCTGCGGGGCGGTGCGCGATTGCATGAGCATTAATCCGGCGACGCTCTCACACCACATGAAAGAACTCGAAGCGGCCGGGCTGATCGAAGTTTTCCGCGAGGGCAAATTCGCCAGCTATGTGCTCCGCCGCGACGTTCTCGACGCGTTCCAGGCGCGCCTTAAAGACGATCTCGCTTGATCGCCTGTGGCCGGTCTCGCGAACGGCGCGCGGGGAAAGGCTTGTGTCCCGCCGCAGCGCGGGATAAGCCAGATTCAAGCTCTTCTCTTGCACAGAAAACGTCTTGAGGTCACTTTCGCACGCGGGCGGTCTCGTCGCCGCTCTGGAGGAAGCCACCCGGCGCGCGGGCGATCTCGCCCTCGGTTTCTTCCGTCACGGCGAGCGCACCAGCGCGATCGTTTCGCACAAGGCCGGCGGGTCGCCCGTCACTGAAGCCGATCATCTCGTCGATCAATTTCTGAAGCAGCGTCTCGAGGCGCTTGTGCCCGAGGCCGGCTGGCTTTCCGAGGAGACGGAGGATTCGATCGAGCGCCTCGACAAGCAATTCGTTTTCGTGGTCGATCCGATCGACGGCACGAGGGCTTTCGCTCGCGGCGACAGGACGTGGGCGATCGCCGCCGCCCTGGTGCGCGAGGGCCGTCCCCTGATCGGCGTCGTCCATGCGCCGGCGCTCGGCCAAACCTATGTCGCCGTCAAGGGCGGCGGCGCGCGTCTTAACGGCGATCCGATCGAAGTTTCACGCCTTGCGGCGCTCGCCCCCGACGCGCGGGTCGGCGCGCCATTGCTGCTCGCCGAGCAATTGCGCCGGGCGGGCCTTGAGTTTAGCTTGCAGCCGCGCATCCCGTCGCTGGCGATGCGCATCGCCTATGTCGCGTCCGGCGTGCTCGACGCCGGATTCGCCTCGGAGAACTCGAATGACTGGGATATTGCGGCGGCCGACCTCATCCTCGAAGAGGCCGGCGGCTGGCTTGCCAGTCTCGACGGAGGCGCCCTCGTCTACAACCGCAAGGAGACGCGCCACGACCTGCTCACCGCCGCGCCGCGCCAGCTGCATCAGCAGGTCAATCGAGCGGCGCGCTGGGCGCGGGGCTGCGCTATGGAATGAGCCGATAACTGGTCGCGCTGGCGCAATTCATGCTTGCGTGGGCCGAAGAAACCAACATTGACCTCAAGAACCGCTGGACGACGCCATGACACGCGAGCCTGCTCCCCCCAAGACGCAACTTCTTCACTTCGTATTCGGTGGCGAGCTCAAGGATCTCGATCACATCGAATTCAAGAACCTCGACCAGATCGACATCGTCGGCCTCTTCCCCGACCATGCCTCTGCCGTTGCGGCCTGGCGCGCCAAGTCGCAGGCGACGGTGGACAATGCCCAGATGCGCTATTTCGTGGCGCATCTTCACCGTCTGCTCGATCCGGGGAAGCATGAGGAAGAGGGCGATAAACACGAGCATTAAGCTTTCGAGCGTCAGGAATGTGTCGCGACGCTTGACTTTGTCGCGCGCCTGGCTTGCGCCGCGAAGCGCTGGCGTCCCACTTTTGACGAAGGGATGTCAGGGCCTGTGCGCCTGGAGAGGCTTCGGCGCGAGGCACGAACCTCCAACCGGAAAGTGAACCGAGGAACCTGCTGAGCGACGGCTCGCTGGAAATCGCGCAGGCCTTCGGCGCCTCTCGTTTCACGTGGGATGGTTTCATTTTGAGGCCGCTTCGCCTCCACGCCGCGGGACCCTCCTCGGCGGATGCCGCGCATTTCCCGCGATAATCTCCGACGCGCCCGACGAGCAGTCTGCGCCGTCCTAATGAAAAGATAAGAAAAAACATAAAGACCCGAAACAAGACTGCTGCTAGCCTCCTCAAGCTGAGCGGGCTGCCTCAAAAACAGACCGTCTCGGCATGACTTTCGAGGGGGACTATGATATGATAAAAATGAATTATCATCTTGCTGCTAAGGTCAGTTATATCGCGCTATTCTTGTCTGGAATTGGACTCTCAACCCAGGTTCAAGCGGAAACAACTATAAAGTCGCCAAGCCAGTCCAGCGAAGCGGCGGGCGGCCTCGACTTTGCCCACGCCAAGGCGATGCCTTTGCCGCAAATAAGCCGCGCCCCGTCTGCCGGGCTAATCTCTCCTGCCGAGGCTCAGAAACTTTTTTCTTCGCCCGGCGCCGTTCCCGGATCCAACTCCGGCGACGGGAAGCAGAATCCAGTGCAATTGGCCCCGAAGGTCGATTTGGGGGCAACGCCAAACTCTCAGCTCGAGGTTTCTCCGCAGGAGTTCGGGACCTCCAATCACCCTTTCACGACTGCCCGTGCGAACGCAGCGGGTGATTACACCGCGCGCTTCTTTCCCTATGATGCGGCGGGGAAACTCTTCTTCAAGATAGGAACGTCGACATACGTGTGCTCGGCTTCACTGATCAAGCCCGGCTTGGTCGTCACAGCCGCGCATTGCGTCGCAAACTTTGGCCAACGTCAATTCTATTCGGGTTGGCTCTACGTTCCAGCCTATAACAATGGCACGGCGCCCTACGGGTCTTGGACCGCCCGCGAGGCGCGAGTCTTGACCAGCTACTATAACGGGACGGACTCATGCGCCGTGAAAGGCGTCGTTTGCCGCGACGACGTCGCCGTCATTGCGCTGAACAAACAAGGCACGTCTCTACCCGGAAATAGAACGGGCTGGCTCGGCTATGGATGGAATGGCTGGGGTTACAATGGATCCGGGCAAGCTCTGATCACGCAACTCGGCTATCCGGTGGCTCTAGACAGCGGCGCTCTGATGGAACGAAACGATTCGCAGGGCTTCGTGTCAACCAGCCTCTCTAGCAACACGGTTATCGGATCTCTCGAGACCGGCGGCTCCAGCGGTGGACCGTGGGCGGTGAATTTGGGAATACAGCCGGTTCTCAACGGAACCTCGTTCGGAACCTACGCGAACCACAACATCGTCGTCGGCGTGACGAGTTGGGGATACATCAGCACCGCGATCAAGCAACAAGGAGCGGCGCCCTTCACTAGCACAAACATTAAGGTCCTTGTCGCCGCCGAATGCGCAGCCTCGCCAGGAGTTTGCTGAGAGTTCGGGCGTCTTCCTGATAGGAGCCACAGGCAACTGCTTCACAGTTGACCTTATCTCGAGCCACGGCCTGACGCTTGGTCCCCCAAGCGTCAGGTTCGACATGTCTTGACTCTGGCGCCCATTCTGCGGCTTTTGCCGATAGGCGACATTCCGCCTCGCGGGAAAGCGCTCGCACGAACAGAAGGGCCTCATGCTGCTTTCCCTCTATCGGGCCTGCAGCTCCATTCTCGCTCCGCTCGCGCCGCTGGCGCTCTCCTGGCGCGCCAGGCTGAAACGGGCGCGGCTTCGACGCGAGGATCGCCTGCGCAAGGAGGAGCGGCTCGGGAGGCCTTCTGTCGCGCGGCCCTCCGGCCGCCTCGCCTGGCTTCACGCCGCGAGCGCAGGAGAGATCGAATCGCTGCTGCCGCTGATCGACAGATTGGCTGCGGCGGGGTTTCATGTGCTGACGACGACCCGGGACGACGCTGACGCGCCGTCGCGTCCCAAGCCTCCCGCCCTGCATCAGTTCGCGCCGCTCGACGCGCCCAGTTTCGTGGCGGGTTTCCTCGCTTTCTGGCGTCCTGACGTCGCTCTCCTCGCGGGCGCCGAATTCTGGCCTAATCTGATCGCCGAAGCACTGAGGCGCGGCGTCCCGGTCGCGTTCGTCAACGCCCGCATGCCTCACCGCGCCTTTCTCGTGCTGCGCAGACTGCCCCGTCTTGCAGAGGCGCTTTTTGCCGGCGTTGACGCTTGTCTGGCCCGCACGCCTGCGGATGCGCGGCGTTTCCAGTCGCTCGGCTTCCTGCATGCCGAGGCGGCCGGCGATCCCATCTTCGATTTCGCGCCGCAGCCGGCCGACGGTCCGGCGCTGGCGCGGCTTTCGGCGCGCATCGGCGCGAGGCCGGTCTGGGCCGCCTTTCCGGACGACGCCGAGGAAGACGCCGTGATCGAGGCGCATCGCCGGATCGCTGCAAATTTCCCCGATCTCGTCACCATTGTCGCGCCGCGACGCACGAAGCGCGGTTTCGATATCGCGCTGCGGGCGGGAAAGCTCGGATTGGACGCGCGGGTGGCGGCGAGAGAGGACGATCAGGGGCCGCTGCCCGCGATCCACATTGCGCAAGCCTCCGACGCCGGGCTGCTGTATCGCGCGGCGGGAATTGTTTTCCTCGGGCGGTCGCTCGCCCGATCGCGAAAGGGCGGCGGGATCAATCCGGTCGAGGCGGCAAAGCTCGGCTGCGCGATCCTGCATGGGCCGGACGTCGATGATTTCGCTGACGCCTATGCGGCGCTCGACGCCGCAGGCGCCGCCGCCGTGGTCGACGGCGCTGGCACGCTCGCGAGCGAGGCGTCCCTGCTGCTCATCGACGCGGCCGAGGAGCGGGCAATGGGCCGGGCGGCGGCCGCAGCGTCCGAAAAGCTTGGCGGCGCCTCAGCCCGCATCATGCAGGCGATTTCGCCCCATCTCGCCCAGGCTCGCGTCCGGCTCGGCGTCGACGACGAGGAAGAAGGCTGACCGCCGCCCAAAGCTGGGACTGCCTTCGATGGTCTGGCGCTCGACCGTCGCCATGCTCCGCAGGCATTTTCCCCTGCGCGACCTTTGCCTTATTCCTTGGATCTCATCTTGAGCCTGTGCAGCTTCGCCTCGGGATTGGCGTAGGGCTCTTGCAGATCGACGTTCCAATAGCGCAGATCTTCGATGCGGATCGCGACGCCCGTCGCTGCGCAGCGCACGAAGGAGCCCGGCCGCAAGATGCGGAACTCGCCGTCGAGATATTCGACTTCGGCTTCTCCCGCGGCGATCGGACGGCGTTCATAGCGGTTCATTCGTTTCGGGCTCTTTGAGAAAACAAGCGCGGAGGATAACAAAGTTGCGCGGCGTTCGCCACTCTATCGCCGCACGTGCGTGTCCTCGCTCAAGATAGCGCTTCCAGTCGAGGCGCGACGTCCTATGTTTGCGAGCTAACCGCGGCGGAAAGCCTCGGCGCAGCCCTAACGAGGAGAGCGCATGCTTGAATTTTCCGCGCCCGGCGTCCGTCTCGCCTTTGTCGACGAGCCGCCCGTCGGCTTCGACCGCGCCGAGCCCATCCTGCTCGTCCACGGCTTCGCGTCGAACCATGCTGTCAATTGGTTCTTTCCGCAATGGGTGAAAACGCTGACGGAGGACGGAAGGCGCGTCATCGCGCTCGACAATCGCGGGCACGGCCGCAGCCAGAAATTCTATGCGCCCGACGATTACGCCATGAGCAAGATGAGCGAGGATTGCCGCGCTCTGCTCGATCATCTCGGCCTCGAAAGAGCCGACGTGATGGGCTATTCGATGGGCGCGCGCATCGCGGCCTTTCTCGCCAAGAATCATCCGGATCGCACCCGCTCGATCATTCTCGGCGGTCTCGGCCATCATCTGATCGACGGCTCGGGCCTGCCTCTTGGCATCGCCGACGCTATGGAGGCGCCGTCCCTTGACGCTCGCGCGACGCCGAACCAGCGCCTGTTTCGCAGTTTCGCGGAGGCGACGAAGAGCGATCTCAAGGCCATGGCCGCATGCATTCGCGGCGCGCGGCAGCTGATCAGCGAGGCTGAAGCCAGGCGCATCGAGGTTCCAGTGCTCGTCGCGACCGGAACCGAGGACGACGTCGCCGGCAATCCGCACCGGCTGGCCGCCCTGTTTCCGGCCGGCCAGGCGCTCGAGATTTCAGGCCGCGACCACAATCGCGCCGTCGGCGATCCCATCTACAAGAAAGGCGTTCTGAAATTCCTGGCCGAACGGCCTTGAAGCTTCAATCAATCTTCAATTGAGGAGCGGATGAAGGCGGGGACGAGGATCCTCGCGCGCCGCCTGCCGCGGCCGGCTTGGGGCCGACGCGGGAGCGGCCGCGAAAGCCGCAAGATCTCGCTCCTCCGGGCGGGCTGTGCTAATGGCTTTGGGCGCGGGCGGCCGCGCTGAAATAGATGGGTAAGGCGCCGTTTGCCCCGGTTGCTGGGCCGGCGTTTTTCTGGCAAAGCGACGCCCGGCAAATCGGGAGGACGCCTTGGACAAGACGGAACTGCGCAAATTGCAGGGGTTTCTGTGCGAAGCCTTCGGCAATGACGGCATCAAGGTGACGCAGGGCAAGCGCAATGCGGACGACGCCGACGTGCATTTCGGCCAGCGGCAGATCGGCGCCATCACCGTCGATGACGAGGACGGCGACCGCTCCTTCGCTTTCGCCATGCCGATCCCGGTCGAACGCCCGGTCCTGCAGGATTATTTGCGGCGACTCTTCGAAACGGACAAGCTGAAGATTGTCGCGCGGGCCAAAAAGACGGATTCGGTCGAGTTGCACCACGGCGACGATTTTCTCGGCGTCATCTCGGCCGACGACCCAAAGGGCAAGAGCTTCACACTGCAGGTGGCGATCCTCGACTTCGATCTCGAGGCATTCTGACCGCCATGACGCTCTACGCTCTCGACGGGATTGCGCCCAGTCTTCCGCCGGATGGCCGCTTCTGGATCGCCCCCGACGCTCAGCTGATCGGCCGAGTGCGGCTCGGCGTCGACGCCTCGGTCTGGTTCGGCTCCGTTCTACGCGGCGACAACGAAGAAATCTTCCTCGGCCCCGGCTCCAACGTCCAGGACAACAGCGTCCTTCACACCGATCCCGGCTGCCCTCTGACGATCGGCGAGAATTGCACCATCGGCCATCGCGCCATCCTGCATGGCTGCACAATCGGCGACAACAGCCTGATCGGCATGGGGGCGACGCTGCTCAACGGCGCCAAGATTGGCCGCAACTGCCTCGTCGGCGCGAATGCGCTCGTGACCGAGGGCAAATCCTTTCCGGATCATTCCCTGATCGTCGGCAGCCCCGCGAAGCTTTTTCGCGAGCTTGACGAGATCGACGTGGCGCGTCTCAAGGAAAGCGCCGCGCGTTACGTCGCCAATTGGCGCCGTTACGCCCGGGGTCTCGTAACGCTCTAAAGGCCAAGCTGGCGCGTCGATCGGATCGCCGATGGAGCCGATCCGGGCGCCTTGCGTTAAGCCTCATAGAATAGGCTCGCAACAATTTGGGCGGCGCCTTATTTGGGCGGCGCTTTAATGGTGAGTTGGCGCGGCAGGGAGACGCTCGTGTCGATCGAATCCATGGAACAGACCGAATCGGCGGCCAGCGCCAATCTGATTTCGTCGAGCGTCGGCAAGAACAAGGCCTTGGCGCTCGGCATCGAGCGCATCGGCCTCATCTCCTTGCGCTTTCGCTTTATCGTCGCGCTTGCCGTGGCGGCGCTGGCGATTGCCGCCGGCTTTGGCGTCGCCCGGCTCAGGGTCGACGATTCTCTCAGCCAGCTGTTTCGTTCCGATACGCCCGAGTTCAGGCAATACGAGGAGGTGACCCGCAAATTTCCGTCGAGCGAATATGACGTTCTAACGGTCATCGAGGGCAAGAATCTGCTCGAGCGCGATTCGCTCGACAAATTGCGCGATTTCGTCACCGACGTTCAGCTGATCGACGGCGTGCAAGGCGCCATCTCGCTATTTTCCGCGCGCCAGCCGCCCGAACACGGAACGATACCGCCGCCCTTGTTTCCCGATCCCTTGCCCGAAGGCGCGGACTACGACGCGCTGGTCAAGATGATCATGGCGAACGAGATCATCCACGGCAAGATCCTCTCGGAAGACGGAACGCTCACCCTTGTCGTGCTCGCGCTCGATCCGGGCATCGTCGGCGGCAAGGGGCTCAACGCCACTGTCGACGAAATCCGCAAGACCTTACGGGACGACCTTGCGGGAACCGGGCTCAAGGCCGAGCTCTCCGGCGTTCCCGTCATGCAGCTTGAAATCCGCAATGCGGTCGAACGCGACCGCCTCGTCTATAACACGACGGGATTTGTCGCCGGCTGTCTCATCGCAATCCTGTTTTTCCGACGCGTCTCGTTCATGATCATCGCAGCCGGGCCGCCGCTCGTCGCCATTCTTTTCGCGCTTGGCGCGCTCGGCTGGATGGATTTCCGGCTCAACATGTTCCTGAACGTGATGACGCCGCTGATCATGGTGATCAGTTTCTCCGACAGCATGCAGCTGACCTTCGCCGCGCGCGATCGCATTCTCGCCGGGCAGAGCAAATACGAGGCTCTGCGCAACGCCATCCGGATCGTCGGACCCGCCTGCGTCCTCACCCATGGGACGGCGGCGCTCTCGTTTCTGGCGCTCCTCGTCTCGAGCTCGGAGCTCATCCGCACCTTTGGCGAAGCGGGCCTCGTCGCGACTCTGATCGCCCTCTTCACTGTGCTGATCCTCCTTCCGCTGCTTGGCGTGTTTTTGCTGCGCAAAGAGGCAAGCCTCGCCGCGCGTGGCCGCGGCGGCGATTTCGGCGTCGAGGCTTTGCGCAAATTCTGCTTCTGGATCGCCGCGCGCATGGTCCGGCGCCCCGGCCTCTATAGTCTCGCCGGGCTGCTGGTCGTGGCGAGCCTTGGCCTTGTCTTCGCTGGTCTCGAGCCGCGTTATCGCCTTGCCGACCAGGTGCCGGACAAGGAGCAGGCGGTCTCCGCGAGCGGGCGTCTCGACGCCAAGCTGACGGGGGCCAATCCGATCGACGTGCTGATCGAATTTCCGCCCGGGGCGTCGCTTTATGCCCCGGAGACCCTCGAGGTGATTGCAAAGACTCACAGCCTGCTCGAAAAGCAGGCGGGAGTCGGCAATGTCTGGTCGCTCGAGACCCTGCACCGCTGGCTGAAGGAAAAAGTCGGCTCCTCCGACGTCGCGACCTTGAAGAAATATGTCGACCTTCTGCCCGAACATCTGACGCGGCGCTTCATCGACGCGAATCAGGACGCCGTCGTTGTGTCGGGTCGGGTGCCCGACGCCGACGCGAGCAAGCTTCTGCCGGTTGTCGAAGCCCTCGACCATTCGTTGCAGGGAATTCGCGCCGAATATACCGGCTACAGGCTCTCCGTGACCGGCCTTTCGGCGATTGCGGCGCGTAACAGCGCCTCCATGATCGACAAGCTGACGCGGGGGCTGACAGTCGAGTTCTTCTTCGTCGCCGCTTTCATCGGCCTCGCCTTCCGGTCGCTTGTCGTTGCGCTCGTCTGCATCCTGCCGGGAATTTTCCCTGTCGTCGCGTCCGGCGCTCTACTCGCCGCGACAGGGCAGGGGCTGCAATTTGCGAGCGTCGTCGCCTTGACCGTATCTTTCGGGCTGGGCCTCAGCGCGACCATTCACTTCCTCAACCGGCTGCGCATCGAGGATGATTCCGGCGAGGATTACGCCCTTGCGGTGCAAAGAGCGACGGTGCTGGTCGGCCCGGCGCTGATTCTGACCTCGATCGTGCTCGCCTGCGGTCTTGCCGTGACGGTTTTTTCCGATCTTCCGTCGTTGCGCCTCTTCGGCTGGCTCAGCGCGTTCGCAATGATGGCGGCGCTCGTCGCGGATTTGTTGATTCTGCGGCCGACGGCCATGTTCCTGCGCCGGACAGCCGACGATCTTTTTGCGAAGCGGCGGCCGACCTCCGGATAGGACGGACCTTTGTCGCCGGCGCGATTCGGCGGCGTTCGCGTTCGACCGTCAGCCGAGGCCGCGTCGGGCGCCGCTGCGCCGTGGAAAGCTTTAGCTAGCTCTTGCGCATCGTGATCGCGACATTGGCGACGTCCGTGCCGGCTGTCGGCCGGATCGACACCGACTGATTGTCGCCATGGAACCGAACCTCGAGGCCCGCGGAGAAGCCCGCGCCGTCGACCCGCGCCTGAATCATAGAGTTCGAGCCTCGCCCGGTGAGGGCGCCCGACGCATGCCGCGTCGCCTCGTCCCAGGTGCCGCTGAGGGAGCCGTTGTTGAAGATCACATTGCTGCTGATTTCCAATTTGTAGCTGTCGCTGGCGCAGCGCAGCGTCTGGTTCAGCGCTTTGCCGGTTTCGTTGACGGCATAGGTGGCCTTGCAACGAAGCCTTTCGCTGACGCCATTCGACATGGTGATGGTCCCACTGCCGCTCCAATAGCCGGACAGCCCCGAGAAAGGTCCGGCGCCGGCCTGGGCCAGGGCGTAAGGCGCGCTCGAAACAAGAGCCGCAGCGAAAATGGCGTGACGGAATGACGCAGCCGTCGGCCGGTTCAAAAGGCGCAACATTGACGTTTCTTTCCTGTGGCGACGTGTGGGATGGCAGTTGTCTGGCCCGCTTTCGGCCAGCATTGACATAGGGAGAGAACCGGCGGGGACCCGAGCGCCACGGCCGGATATGGTTAGGGGCGGCCGCGGGCAAAATCAACGGGAAAGCAAAGCTTGCGCTGAAGGGCGACGTGCGAGCCCGCCGGCGGGGTTATCGGGGCGCCCAGCGTTTCTGACGCTGTTGGCGCGACAAGGGTTCGAACTCATTGTCCCGCGCGGCGCCGCCTCCATTTGGCCCAGAGGCGCTGTCCCCGGACCGCGGCGCGGCCGGTTGGGCGCCGCAGCGGGGAAACGTCGACTGCGAGCAGCAGAACGCCGAGCGGCAGCATCCAAAGACCAAGCACCGGCAGGAAGCTGAAAATCCCGCCGATAATCAAAAGGACGCCGATTGGGATGCGGATCACGCGGGCCGCCGGCCGCCGCAGCCAGGCGATCCACCGTGCGATGGTCTCCGGCAGCTTCCGCTCGAATCTGTCGAGATGCCTGTGGAGCCTTTGCTCGTCTTTGTCGATCAATCGAAGGCTCCTGGCCGTTCGCCGTGGCCGAGATGGGATCGAGCCTGAATGCAAAATCTGGCTTGCACGCCCGTCTTGCGCAAGGGGGGCCGAAGTGCCCCGCCGCTCGCTTGCCTCTCGTTTGGCGTCTCAGATGGCGGCGGCTCGGCTCCTCGATTGCGCGAAGCCGAGACCAAGGATGACGGCGGCGATGGTCGGCAGCGTCGTGCCGAAAACATCGGTGTTGACGAAGGTGAGAACGAGCAACGATACGATGGATGAGGCGGCGGCCGAGGCGAAGAAAGAATCCCGGCCGCGTTTGGCCGAGGCGCGCAACAGCACGACCACGGCGAGACCCGCTGCGATCACAGCCGCCCACAGCAAGGCGCGGCCCATTTCAATCGACAGCTTCGCTGCGGCGGTAAGGGCCTTGCGCTCCTGCGCGCTCCCGTCCCCGAATTGGTAGATCGGCATGATGGAGGAAAAGGCGCCGGCGCCGTCGCCGAAAAACGGCGAATCGGCAAGGATGCGCTGCGTCAATTCGATTGTCGCGGGGTCCTTCTTGACGAAGGCGAGGCGCGGATCGGATCGGGTTCCGGCCGCGCTGCTGACGAGGCCGACGACGATAACCGCCGCGGTCAAGCCGATCGCGCCCGCGCCCCAGCGGCCGAGACTGAGCCTGCGCACCAAAAAAACCCCGCAAAACAGCCCGAGCCCGCAGGATGCCGCAAAGATCACAGAACCCGAACGCGAAAAGGCGATCGCTGCGGTAGAAATCAAGAAGGCGGCCAGAGACGCCAGAAACGGATAGATAAATCTAGCGTCGCCAAAACCCAGCTTCGCGCGGCGCGTCTCATGGCGCTCATACACAAAACAGGCGGACGCTGCCGCCAGGATCATTCCAAGGCAGGCGCAGTCGAGGATTTCATCATGCGCGGCGAGGCGCGCGAAGCCAAACGACTCCGCGACGAGCAGGCTCAGAGAGATGAACGCAGTGGTCGCCGTGAGCGCGATGAGGATCCCCTCGGCGCGATCGCGATCGAAACTCAAGGCCATCGCGAGCAGCATCGCTCCGACGAATGAAAGATAACGGACGAAAGCGATCGCCGTTGCGCCAATGTCGACCGTGATGCTTCCGATCGATGAATTGGGAAAGCCGCTCCTGACGCTCGCCCAGACCGGGTGGGCGAGGCTAGTCGGCAGCGGCGTCATCTGGAGCAGCATCAAGACAGCCGGGACGGCAAGAACGACGACGAGAGGCTTGGCCACTGCGCCAAATCGCTCCGCTTCAAGCGAAGGAAGCCGCCTGGCGACGAGAAAGAGCCCGCTGGCGACGATGAGCGGAAGCAAGGTCGGAAGCACCGCCCCGTCCACCAGAGGCATAATTGCGCACAGGCCTAGAAGGCCGAGAAGAAAGCCGAGCGCGACAAACATTTCAATCGCTTGTTAAAGTGAGGAAAGGCGGCCGAATCGCCGGCGGCGTAGCGCAAGGGGCGGAATTGAACGCAGAACTGATACCGCAATGCCAAGGGGGTTTCAAGGCGACGCGATCTCCCAAGGTTCACGACCCATGGAAAACAGAAGGTTAGCGCAGTATACGCGCAAGAACTTGAAGCGTTGTGAGGCGCCGCGTCAATCCCGCCAGAGGCGTGTGCACGCTACATCCTCGGCCGCTGCGTGCTTTTTCGGGTCTCTACCGCTGCCAAAACCTCGCCCGCTCCGAAGTCTCGAATCTAAAAGGGCCGCCTTGCGCGACGATGGCGTCCGCAGGCTTTGAATACGTTCAGGCGGCGGCGAATCCGGCGGCCTTCTCGGCGAGATACCAGCGATAGACCTTGGCGAGGCCCTCCTCGAGGCCGGTGCTGGCGCGCCAGCCGAGCGCCGCAAGACGGCTCGAATCCATGAGCTTACGCGGCGTGCCGTCGGGCTTGGTCGAATCGAAGACGAGCCGCCCCGAAAAGCCGACGACCCGCCCGATTGTCTCCGCGAGTTCGCGGATCGTCACATCCGTGCCGGCGCCGCAATTGATGGGCTCGTCGCCGTCGTAATTGTCCATCAGGAAGACGACGCCGTCGGCGAGGTCGTCGACATAGAGGAATTCGCGCAGCGGCGTTCCGCTGCCCCAGACCACGACCTCGCTGCGGCCGTCCTGCTTGGCCTCGTGGAATTTGCGGATCAGCGCCGGCAGCACATGGCTGGAGGCGAGGTCGAAATTGTCATTGAGGCCGTAAAGATTGCTCGGCATGACCGAGATATAGCGACGCCCGTGCTGTCGGCGATAGGCTTGGCACATTTTGATCCCGGCGATCTTGGCGATGGCGTACCACTCATTGGTCGGCTCGAGCGGGCCGGTCAGCAGCGCTTCCTCCTTGATGGGCTGCGGCGCGAATTTCGGATAAATGCAGGAGGAGCCGAGAAAGACGAGGCGTTGGACGTCAGCCCGATGCGCCGCCTCGATGACATTGGCCTCGATAACGAGATTGTCGACGAGGAAATCGGCCGGGTAGGTGTCGTTGGCGAGAATGCCCCCGACTTTGGCGGCGGCAAGAATGACGACGTCCGGCTTTTCGCGCGAAACCCATGCGCGGACGGCGGATTGGTCGCGCAGATCGAGTTCGCCGCGGCTCGCGGTCAGAACCTCCACAGGCATGCCGGCGAGTCGGCGCACGATCGCCGATCCGACCATGCCGCGATGGCCGGCCACCCAAATGCGCCGTTTGCGGGCAGTTCCCGCCAAAGCGTCGGCCATGTGCTCTCCTTAATTTAAAGCGGCGACCCTTGAAGCGGCGCGCCGCACTTTGAAATTTGCCGCGACGCCGGCGCCCCGAAGCTCCCTCTGGCGGACGCGGCCGTAGGCTCGATCGCCTCCGATCATGTCCCCGAGAGCCTTCCGTTCGGGGATCTCGCGAGCCGCCGCGCGGTCAGATCCGGCCGCGGGCCTTCATGACGACGAGGTCGCTCGCCACCATGTCCGAGACGAGTTCCGGAAACGTCGTCTTGTGCTTCCAGCCGAGCTTCTCATAGGCCTTGGTCGGATCGCCGAGCAGCAGTTCGACTTCGGTCGGACGGAAATAGCGCGGATCGATCTCGACGAGCGCCTTGCCCGTCTTGACGTCGAAGCCGCGTTCGCCGACCCCTTCGCCTTTCCAGCCGATGACTATGCCCACCTCCGCGAAAGCGCGCTCGACAAATTCGCGCACCGTATGGGTTTCGCCGGTGGCGAGAACATAGTCGTCGGGCTCCGGCTGCTGCAGGATCCGCCACATGCCCTCGACATAATCCTTAGCGTTGCCCCAGTCGCGCTTGGCGTCGAGGTTGCCGAGGAAAAGCTTGTCCTGGAAGCCGAAGTGGATCGCGGCGACGGCGCGTGTGATCTTGCGGGTGACGAAGGTCTCGGCGCGGGTCGGCCCCTCATGATTGAACAGAATGCCGTTCGAGGCGTGCATGCCATAGGCTTCGCGGTAATTGACCGTGATCCAATAGGCGTAGAGCTTGGCCGCGGCGTAAGGCGAGCGCGGATAGAAGGGGGTCGTCTCGCTCTGCGGAACGGCCTGCACCTTGCCGTAGAGCTCCGAGGTCGAAGCCTGATAAAAGCGCGATTTTCCGACGAGACCGAGAATGCGGATCGCCTCCAGAATGCGCAGCGTGCCGAGCGCGTCCGAATTCGCCGTATATTCCGGGGTCTCGAAGCTGACCTGCACATGGCTTTGCGCGGCAAGATTGTAGATCTCGTCCGGCTGCACCTCCTGCACGATGCGGATGAGGTTGGTTGAATCGGTCAGGTCGCCGTAATGCAGAAAGAAGTCGACGTTCTCTTCATGCGGATCATGGTAAAGATGATCGATGCGGTCCGTGTTGATCAGCGAGGAGCGGCGCTTCACGCCGTGCACGATATAATCTTTGGAGAGCAAAAGCTCGGCGAGGATAGCGCCGTCCTGACCTGTGACGCCGGTAATCAAGGCAACTTTCTTTGAAGTCATTAGCGGCCTATTTCTTTATCCTTTTGAGGACTTGCGCGCACAAGTCCACGATTGGGGTGGAGATTGAGCGATAGCAGAAAAGCCGTCGCTTGGCCAGACGCGCGCCTCGCCCGGCCGCCGGCTCGGAGCCGAGATGGGGCCTAAGCGACAATCCGCTCGGTTGATAAACCGCTATCCTTGCGCGACGGTTTTCAGGACAGCGTCCGCTCCGATGCGACGTTCTGCGGCGCCTTGCGCCTCGCCGACGGCGAAGGCCGTCATGTTGACGATCCCGCGCGACGTCGTCGATGGCCTGAGAATATGGGCCGGCAGCGCGCCGCCGAGCAGCACCGGCCCGACGGGCAAAGCGTCTGCAATGATGATCGTCATCGAATAGGCGATGTTGGCCGCGTCGAGATTGGGCATCACGAGAACATTGGCCTCGCCCCTCAAGGTCGATGACGGCAGCACGAGGTCGCGGATCGTCTGGGACAGAGCGGCGTCCGCCTGCATTTCGCCGTCGACCTGGAGATCCGGCGCGCGTTGACGCAGGATCGCGAGGGCGCGGCGCATTTTCTGCGGTGAAGCCGAATCGTCCGAGCCGAAATCCGAATGCGAGACCAGAGCGATGCGAGGTTCGAGCCCGAAGCGGCGGACATGATGCGCGCACATCAACGCCGTCTCGGCGATCTCGAAATCGGCCGGATCGTGGCGGACATGGGTGTCGGTAATGAAGAGGGGGCCCTTGCTCGTGATGATCAGGCTCATTGCGGCGAAATCGGTGACGCCCGGCGCGAGGCCGACGATGTCGCGAATATAGGCAAGGCGCGAGTTGAAGCGGCCGTCGAGCCCGCACAGCATGGCGTCTGCGTCCCCGCGTTTGACCGCGATCGCCGCGATGACGGTGGAATTCGTGCGCACCTTCGTGCGCGCATTGTCGGGCGTCACGCCGCGCCGGCCTGCCTGTTCGAGATAGGTCGCGACATAATCGCGATAGCGCGGATCGTCCTCCGGATTGACCAGAGCGAAATCGCGCTCCGGCCGCACCGAGAGACCGAAGCGCTCGAGCCGCGCCTCGACCACGTCGGGGCGCCCGATCAGGATCGGCTTGGCGATTCCCTCCTCGACGATGGTCTGCACGGCGCGCAGCACGCGCTCGTCCTCGCCTTCCGCATAGATGACGCGCTTCGGATTGGCTTTGGCGGCCTGCATCAGGGGCTTCATGATGAAGCCGGAGCGGAACACGAAGCGCGACAGCGCCTCTTCATAGGCGCCGAAATCGGTGATCGGCTTTCTCGCGGCGCCCGACGCCATGGCGGCCTTGGCGACAGCGGGCGCGATGCGCAGGATAAGCCGCGGATCGAACGGCGACGGTATGAGGCTGTTCGCGCCAAATTGCCGCGACTCGCCGCCATAGGCGCGCGCCACCACGTCGGAAGGCGGCTCATGCGCCAGTTGTGCGATGGCGCGGACGGCCGCAAGCTTCATCGCGTCATTGATGGTCGAGGCGGCAACGTCGAGCGCGCCGCGGAAAATATACGGAAAGCACAGGACATTGTTGACCTGATTTGGATAATCCGAGCGTCCCGTGCAGATCATCGAATCGGGGCGCGCCTGCCGCGCCGCCTCCGGCTCGATCTCAGGGGTCGGATTGGCGAGCGCCATGATAAGCGGGCGCCGCCCCATTTTCTTCGCCATCTCCGGCTTCAGCACGCCGCCGGCGGAAAGGCCGAGAAAGACGTCGGCGTCGCCGATGACGTCGTCGAGCCGGCGGGCGCTGGTGTCGCGGGCGTAGACTTCCATCCGCTCGTTCATCGAGGGACGGCCCTTGTAGATCACCCCCTCAACGTCGGTTGCGAAGATGTTTTCGCGTTTCGCGCCGAGTTCGACCAAAAAGTCGAGACAGGCGAGCGCCGCGGCGCCGGCTCCGGAGCTGACGATTTTCACATTTTCGATGGTCTTGTGGGAAAGCTCCATCGCGTTGAGGACGGCGGCGCCGACGATGATCGCCGTGCCGTGCTGATCGTCGTGGAAAACCGGGATCGACATGCGCTCGCGCAGCTTGCGCTCGACCTCGAAGCATTGCGGCGCCTTGATGTCCTCGAGATTGACGCCGCCGAAGGTCGGCTCCAGCGCGGCGACGATATCGACCAGCCGGTCGACGTCGTTCTCGGCGATTTCAATGTCGAACACGTCGATGCCGGCGAATTTCTTGAAGAGAACCGCCTTGCCTTCCATTACGGGCTTTGCCGGCAAGGGCCCGATGTTGCCGAGCCCCAGCACTGCCGTTCCATTGGTGATGACCGCGACGAGATTTTGCCGCGCCGTCAGTTCGGTCGCCTCGGACGGATCGCTTGCGATGGCAAGGCACGCGGCGGCGACGCCCGGCGAATAGGCGAGCGACAGATCATGCTGCGTGCCGAGCGGCTTCGTCGCGCGGATCTCGAGCTTACCGGGGCGTGGGAAACGATGATAATCGAGAGCGCTAGAGGCGAGATCCGGCGTGACGGGTTGGTCCATGATGGGATTATTCCTCTTGATGCGCCGCCGTCGAAAAAGGGATACGCCGAGCCTTTGGCGAAGTCCAGCCGCGCAGGGGCGCGGCGAGGGCGGGGCCAGGGCCGGCGGCGATAGCCAAAATTTCGCGCGCATGCCAATAAGCTTCGTCCGCGCCGCCGCGGGCGTCTCGTCTCTTCAATCGCTTTTCAAAAGGGCGATCATGATCGTTGAACCGTCGCATGGCCGCTGACCATCGAAGGCCTGTTCCCGTCCTGAGGGACGCGGCGGCGCTGCGGGCGGCGGCAGCCGGATGGCGCGCCGCGAGGGACACGATAGCCCTCGTGCCGACCATGGGGGCCTTGCACGCAGGCCATATCTCGCTCGTAGATCTTGCGAAAACGAAAGCCAGCCGCGTCGTGATGTCGATCTTCGTCAATCCGACGCAATTCGCGGCAAATGAGGATTTCGGCGCCTATCCGCGCGCGTTTGACGCCGACACCGCCCTTTTCGCGGAAGCGGGAGGCGATGCGATCTTCGCGCCCGCCGTCGAAGAGATCTATCCGGAGGGTTTCGCGACTACGGTCTCGCTCAAGGGGCCCGCCGCCGCGGGCCTCGAAGATCGCTTCCGGCCGACGCATTTTGCGGGCGTTGCGACCGTCGTCGCCAAGCTCCTCAATCTCTGCCAGCCGGACGTCGCCGTGTTCGGGGAGAAGGACTATCAGCAGCTCAAGGTCGTCGCCCGCATGACGCAGGACCTCGCTCTCGGCGTCGAAATCGCAGGCGCCCCGACGATGCGGGAGGCGGACGGCCTCGCGCTATCCTCGCGCAACGTCTATCTGTCGCCTCGCGAGCGAGCAGTCGCGCCCGCGCTTCACGCGGCGCTCCGCGGCTGCGCTGGCGCGATCGCGAAAGGCGCCGGCATAGGCCCGGCGCTTGCGGCCGCGTGGGCGAGCGTCGAACAGGCGGGCTTCCTCGTCGACTATATCGAGGCGCGCCATGCGGAGAGCCTCGCGCCCGTCGCCGCGCCTTCCGACGGCCCGATCCGGCTGCTCGCGGCGGCAAAGCTCGGCCGGACGCGGCTCATCGACAATATCGCGGTTTAGACGCTCTGGAGGGCGGCGGCATGGCGGAGCAGGGCAGGGCGCGGGGCGCAGTCCGCGAGGGGGAGGAACAGCCTCGACTGATCGTGCGGGCGATGATCGGCGGCCGCGTGCAAGGGGTCGGCTACCGCGCCTGGACGCAGATCGAGGCGGAGGCGCTTGGCCTCGAGGGCTGGGTGCGCAACCGGATGAACGGTGAGGTCGAGGCGCTGTTCGCCGGACCGAAAGAGGCCGTCGAGGCCATCTGCGCCCGGCTCTGGCGCGGACCGCCGGCCGCGCGTGTCGCGAGGGTTGATCTGAGAGAGGCCGACCCCGCCGAGCTTTCTGCGAGGCGAGGAGCGGGCTTTCAGCAGATTGGGACAGTGTAGGCGGCTCCGACTGTTCCTTAAGAAAATTACCTTATGACAACAGCGCAGCCCCCGCGCGCGGATTTCGGAGAGCTTTGACGATGCGGCGCAACAGAACGGCCTGGCTCGCCTTCGCGGGCTTTCTCGCGTCCCTCGCGCTGGGCGGCTGCGACAAATGCGGCGATCCGGTCAAGATCAACGCGCCGAGCCTGCCCAAATCCTGCTACGGCGTGAGCCAGAGCAGGTAAGGCGCCGGGCGCAGCCCGGCCTCGCGGACACGGATGAGCGCTGGCCGCGTGCGGTCGGGCAGCCAGCTCCGCGGCTTCAGGCCGCCGCCTTCTGCCCGCGCAGCGCCTCGACGCCGGGCAGCAGCTTGCCTTCGAGCCATTCGAGAAAGGCGCCGCCGGCCGTCGAGACATAGGTGAAATCGTTGAAGGCGCCGGCCATGTTGAGCGCCGCAATGGTGTCGCCGCCGCCTCCGATCGTCTCGATCGAGCCGGTCCGAGTCAATTGCGCCGCGACTTTCGCGATCGTCACCGTGCCGGTATGGAAAGGCGGCGTCTCGAACGCGCCGACGGGTCCGTTCCAGACGAGCGTGCGGGCCGCCGCGAGCACGCCGACGACCTTCGAAATCGTCCGCGGTCCGATGTCGAGGATCATGTCGTTTTCGCCGATGTGGTCGATGTCGACGGCTCGCGTCGACGCATTGGCCTCGAAACGCTGCGCCACAACGGCGTCGATCGGCAGGACGAGCTGGCAATTGGACGCGTCGGCGTCGGCCATGATCTTGCGCGCCGTTTCGGCCAGCTGCGGCTCCTGCAGCGACTTGCCGACATTCTTGCCGCTCGCGGCGAGAAAGGTGTTGGCCATGCCGCCGCCGATGAACAGATATTCGACCCGCTGCATCAGATTGCCGAGCAATTCGAGCTTGGTCGAGACTTTGGCGCCCCCGACGATCGCCGCCATCGGGCGGTCCGGATGCGCGAGCATGCCGGTCAGCATTTCGAGCTCGCGCTGCATCGTCCGCCCGGCATAGGCCGGGAGCTTATGCGCGATGCCCTCGGTCGAGGCGTGCGCCCGGTGCGAGGTCGAGAAGGCGTCGTTGACGTAAAGGTCGCCGAGCACGGCGAGTTGCTCGACGAAGGCGGGGTCGTTCTTCGTTTCCCCCTTATGGAACCTCGTGTTCTCCAGCATCAATATATCGCCGTTGTGCATCGCGGCGACGGCGCTTTGCGCGACCGGGCCGACGCAGTCGGAGGCGAAGAACACCATTTGATCGAGCTCATGCTCCAGCGCGACGGCGACCGACTTCAGTGAAGTCGCCGGCTCGTGGCCGTTCTTCGGCCGTCCGAGATGCGAGAGAATGATGACCTTCGCGCCTTTTTCCGAGATTTCGCGGATGTTCGACAGGACGCGGTCGATGCGGGTCAGGTCGGTGATGCGGCCGTTTTCCATCGGCACGTTGAGATCGACCCGGACAAGAACCCTCTTGTTGGTGAGAACCGCGTCGTCGAGGGTCGGAAAAGGCGAAGATCCGGTTCTCGTCATAGAAGTTTCCCCATCGCGACGGCGGTGTCGATCATCCTGTTCGAGAAGCCCCACTCATTGTCGTACCAGGACAGCACCCGCACGAAGGTCTGGTCGATGACGCGGGTCTGGTCGATGTGGAAGACCGACGAACGCGGGTCATGGTTGAAATCGGCCGACACGTTCGGGCTCTCGGTATAGCCGAGAATGCCTTTCAGCCCGGCCCCGGCGGCCGTCTTGATCGCTTCGGAAATCTCGGCCGCCGTCGTCGGCCGGCTGGCGATGAACTTGAAATCGACAACGGAGACGTTCGGCGTCGGCACGCGGATGGACGAGCCGTCGAGCTTGCCGTTGAGCTCCGGCAGCACGAGGCCGACGGCCTTGGCTGCGCCGGTCGACGTCGGGATCATCGAAAGGGCTGCGGCGCGGGCGCGATAGAGATCCTTGTGCAGCGTGTCGAGCGTCGGCTGGTCGCCGGTATAGGAGTGGATCGTCGTCATGAAGCCGCGCTCGATGCCGATGGCGTCGTTCAGCACCTTGGCGACTGGAGCGAGGCAGTTCGTCGTGCAGGAGGCGTTGGAGACGACGAGATGCGCGGCCGTCAGCTTCAGATGGTTGACGCCGTAGACGACAGTGAGATCCGCCTTGTCGCCCGGCGCCGAGACGAGCACGCGCTTGGCGCCAGCCTTGAGGTGAGCCGCGGCCTTGTCCCGCGCGGTGAAAATGCCGGTGCATTCGAGCGCGACGTCGACGCCGAGATCCTTGTGCGGCAGCTCCGCCGGATCCTTGACGGCGGTCACCTTGATAGGACCGCCGCCGAGGTCGATCGTGTCGCCGGCGACCTTGACTTCGCCCGGATAGCGGCCATGAACCGAATCGAAGCGCAGAAGATGGGCGTTAGTCTCGACCGGTCCGAGATCGTTGATCGCGACGACCTCGATGTCTTGGCGTCCAGATTCGGCGATCGCCCGCAAGACATTGCGCCCGATCCGGCCAAATCCGTTGATCGCGACTTTGACCGCCATCTCGTTTGCTCCATGATTTGCCGCCGTCCTTGATCTGGACTGCGCGGCTTATTGTCCCTGAACAGTGATATGTCTTGCTATTTCAAAACCGTCAACGTAGCAAATCCAACGCCTTCTTCCGGCGTCGCGATTGGTCTGGCGATGGCGGCGACGACGCCCTGCGCCGCCTTCGCGCGGCCGCGCGGTTCGCACGGGACAGGTCTTCGAAGGCGCTTCGGGGGGCGCCTGCCGGGCCCGGTTTGGAAGGAAGGATTAGGAGCGCTTCGCCCGGATCAATGGCCTCCGCTTTGACAACATTTGCTAGGCGCGAGTCAACGCCCGGCGTATGTTTCCTTCAGTCGCACCCATCGGCGCAGTCCGGCCCGCGCGATTCGTCGATCGGGGTTCGATCGACACGGCGGCGCAAAAGCATCCAAAAGCTCATGGACATTCCGGAACGTCTCGACGACGCCTTGAAAAGGCTAGCCGCCGCGGTGGAAAAGCTCGACGCCGCGAGCGAGCGCCGTTCGCGCGCGGAAGCATTGCGCGCAAATCTCGAAGAGGAGCTGGCGGTCATGCAGGACGACCGCTCGCGGCTCGCCGTCGAGTTCGACGGCGCGGTCGCGCGCGCGCTTTTGCTCGAGACGGCAAATGAGGAGGCGGCCCGGCGGCTGAAGAGCGCCAGTGCGGCGATCCGGGCTGTCCTCGCCGCGGTCGAAGGCGGCGGCTAACGCCGGCGCAGGCCGCATCTTTTTCAAGGACTGATGCGAGGAACGAAAAATGGCGCAGGTCGGCATCACGATCGGGGGCAGGGTCTATCGCGTCGCCTGCGACGAGGGCGAGGAAGCCCATCTCGATGAGCTGGCGAAAATGGTCGACGGCAAGATCGCCGTCATGCGGCAGAAATTCGGCGAGATGGGCGACCAGCGGCTGACCATCATGGCGGCCGTGACCATCGCCGATGAACTCTTCGAATCGAACCGCCGCGCCGGCGAACTCGAGACCGAGCTGCAGGCGCTGAAAGCAGGCCTCGCCGAGGCGCTCGCCGGCCGCGAGGCCTGGGTCGACCGCGTCGCGCTGTCGCTCGACGAGGCGGCGGCGCGGATCGAGGGCGCGGCGCAGGAGCTGAACGGCGGCGGACGCAGCGAGGAATGAGGGCGGCCCTGAAACGCAGGTGCGTCTCCGTGCGTCTCCGCTCTGGCGTTTTGCGCGCTTGCATCCTAGATTAGGCCAGCGGAGCTGCGGGGCGCGTGCAGGATCAGTAACCCCGGGGCCTTATCGATCTCAAAGGGAGCTGTCCCTGGCCTTGCCCGTGGGCTCGGCCACACGGCGCCCACCTACATTGTAGGTTCCCGGGATCGATATCCCACGGCCATCGCGGCCCCGCGCTCGATCTCGAACCGCTCTATATCCCGCCCTCATGCAGACTGCCCAAACGAAAACGATCCTGCGCTCCGAAGCCCTGGCGCGCCGCCGCGCCTCGAAAAGCGTCGATCCCGTCACCTTCGCCGCGCATCTTGCCGCCGCGGGCGCCGAGCTCGTCGCAGAGCTCAAGCCCGGCATCGTCTCCGCCTATTTTTCCCTGCGCGACGAGGCTTCGACCCTGCCGCTCATCGAAGCATTGGCGACGGCCGGCGTCCTGACCGCGCTGCCGATCACCGGCGCCCGCGGAACGCCGCTCCTCTTTAGGCTTTGGCGGCCGGGCGACGCGCTGGTCAAAGGCAAGATGGGCATCTCGGAACCATCGCCGGCCGCCGCCGAGGTCGCGCCGGATCTCCTGTTCGTGCCGCTCGCCGCCTTCGACCGGACTGGCCATCGCATCGGCTATGGCGCCGGCTATTATGACCGGACCCTCGCAGCGCTTCGCGCGCGCAAGAAAATCGCGGCCGTCGGCGTCGCCTATGCGAGCCAGGAAACGCCGAGGATCCCGCATGAAGAGCATGACCAGCGCCTCGACTTTGTGATAACGGAGGAGGGGCTGATCGACTGCCGCGGCGTTCTGCCGTTTCCTTGACGCGCGGCCCGTTGCAGGACTGACGATTCCGGGCAGCCGCATTTCTGTCGCAAAGCCTTGGTCCGCGGCGGCGAAAAGGCTTTGGGATGGATGGCCGAATGCGAATTCTTTTCATAGGCGACGTCGTCGGCCGCGCGGGGCGCTCTGCCGTCCTCCAGCAGCTGCCGAAGCTTCGGGCCGCCTGGGAACTCGACTTCGTCGTGGTCAATGGTGAGAATGCGGCCGGCGGATTTGGCGTCACCGAGACGATCTGCGAAGAATTCTTCAACGCCGGGGCCGATTGTGTGACGCTCGGCAATCATTCCTTCGACCAGCGCGAGGCGCTGGTCTTCATCACCCGCCAGCCGCGCCTCATCCGGCCCGTCAACTATCCGCGCGGCACGCCGGGGCGCGGCGCCAATGTCTACGAGACGGCGAAGGGCGCGCGCGTGCTCGTCGTCAATATTCTCGGCCGCGTCTTCATGGACGCCCTCGACGATCCTTTCGCCGCAATCGAGCGCGAGCTCGAAGCCTGTCCTCTGGGCGTCGGCTGCGACGCGGCGATCGTCGATTTTCACGGCGAGGCGTCGAGCGAGAAACAGGCGTTCGGCCATTTCGTCGACGGCCGCGTGTCTCTCGTCGTCGGCACGCATACCCATGTGCCGACCGCCGACTGCCAGATCTTCCGGAATGGCACGGCCTTCATGACCGACGCCGGAATGACCGGCGATTATGATTCCGTGATCGGCATGGACAAGGAGGAGCCGGTCCGCCGTTTCACGACGAAGCTCCCCGCCTCCCGCTTCGAGCCCGCCGTCGGGCCAGCGACGCTCTGCGGCGTCGCTGTGGAGATCAACGGCCAGGGATTGGCGGTCGCTGTCGCTCCCGTGCGCGTCGGCGGCCGCCTGGCCGAGGCGCGCCCCGTCTTCTGGGGCGCGTGACCGGCTTTCAGCGATCGGGGGACCACAATTCGACGGTCGGCTTGGCCCGCGTCACGCTCGTCGCCACCAGCTCTCCTTTGGCGTCATAATCGCCTCGAACCTCGTAGGGCGTTCCAACGACGAGAATGGCGGCGAGTTCCGCCTCCTTCGCCCGACTTGCGTCGACGGTTACCGCCGCTCCGACGCGGGTGCTGAAAGTAAGCTTTGCGCCCTCGATTCTGACCAGCGTTCCGGTGATTTGGTGAGCGTCGCTGGACAGCTCAAGTTTCGCGGCTTCCGCCGTCGAGTGAAGTTGCGCGGTCTGATTCGGGCCTTTGAGACCGAAGATCGCCAGCTGCTTGTAGCTTGCGACGAACACCTTGCCGTTGGAGACGACCGGAACGACGTTGGCGTTCGAGTTGGCGAAAGGCCATGTTCCTGCGGCCGCGCTGAAGAGCTTGGTGAGCGGGCCTTGCGTCGCGTTGGCCGAAAAAGCGTAAAGGGTGATGTTGAAAGGCGCCGCCGTCGGCCGCCCGACAGCCCAAATAATCGCCGTTCCGGCTTGCGTTCCGTTGGATGAAACCGAGGTGAAGAAGCCAGGGTCCTGGCCGGTCGTAATGGGCGTCGCGCCGCCTTCCTGCACGAGCTGGGGTTTCGCGGTCGCCGAGGTCTGCAATTTCCACACGGTGACGGCGCGGCCGCCGCTGGTGACGATGCGCGAGACGCCGTCCTGGCCCTGGAAATAGGCCGGCGCGCACCAGCAGCCGTTGCTGGCGATGCCGAGACGTTTCACGTCGAGGACGTTGTCGGGGCCGCCTGGCGTATAACCGCCGAGGCTGTTCCTGTTGAGAAGGAAGATCGCGCCTTTCTTGCCATGCGCCACGGCGAGGGCGGGATACAATCCGCTTTGCCTCGGCAGGACCATGATGCCGCCCGATCCGAAGTCGAGATCGGTCTGATCATATATGCTCCAGTCCTGCGGGGTGAAGGTGCTGAGGACTTTTGAGAGATCCGGCGCGATTTTGACGGCGCTCTCCTGGATGGCGCGCACCTCGTCGAAAGTCGTCCCGCTTGGATCGGAGTTGCCGGTCACGACATAGAGGTTCTTGCTCAGATCGGCCGCCGGACCCGCGCCTGACATCCAGATCGACGACAGAAAATAGTTGTGCGGGGAGGTCGCCAAAGTGTTGGTCAGCTCGTTGGCCTGAAGCGGCGCCAATGTGTCGGGGTTCCAGCCAAGGAGCCAGCCGCGCGAATGCGAAAATTGCTTATCGCAGAAGCTTGTGAAGGCCGCATAGAGCGTCCTCGGCACATAGGCCAGCGCCGCCCGCTGCCTCTGGTACAGCGCATTGAATACGAAGGGGCTGCCGTTGCTCAAGGCATGCGAAGCGGTGACCGTGACGGGCGGAACCCTGTCGGTCAGATCGCTCAAGTTGAGGGCGTGAAGCGTATAGGTGGGCGTTGTCCCGTTTAGGGTATAGGTGATGAGATTGATGGTCGCGAGCAATGTGTCGATGACAGGGGTGCCGGTGATCCCGATGTGCGGACCATTGTTGTCGCATCCAAACGGCGCCGGAACCGGAGCTCCGAGATTCCGGCTCAACAACACCGAGCCGTCGGCGGCGCTGATCGCATAGACGGTGTTGTTCTCGGTCGCGACATAGACCACTTGATATATGCCGGTTTTGGCGCCTGCTACAATCCTCTGACTTCCTTGGAAGAGGGGTTGCGCGTCGACGAGGTCGTCGAGAGGCGTCGTCGCAATGAGGCCGAATTGAGCGCCGATATTGGCCTGCGTCAGTGTTGTTTCAGTCGGGTTCCACCCGGTGCGCCCGTTATCATAATGGTGTGTGAAAATGTCGAGGGCGGAGGCCGCTCCCGCCGCGAGCAAGGCTGACAGCGCAAGAAGCGTAGTTCTGAACGACGTCAAAATATAAGAGGGTAAGCTCATGGCGTTAACTCCGTATTATTGCAATTATTGCAAGTACAATTCATGAAATATTTTGGTGATATGGTATTGACAACGCTGTATTTTGGACAAATTGCCAGCAATGACGCAGAATGGCCGAGATGGCGTATGCGCCTTGACATTTGCTTCGATGATGACCGCAAGCGCTGGCGCCCCGCTCCAACAAACGGCGGATTGGCGTCCCAACTCTCTAAGCGTCGTTACTTCGTCTCTTTTCGCCTTGCCGTTCACAAACAGTCAAGGCGGAGGATCAACAGCGGCATGGCGCCTCAAGCCAAATCTATGCGTTATAAAGCGATAACTTTGCTTTAAATACCAAAGTGAAATAAATATAGCACGCTGAGTTTATCAAGTGTAGCGAAAATTGTATCCATATTTTCGTATGATTACAAATATGATTACTGTTATTCGTCACTTGTTAATGCGCGCCGCGGGATACGTCGAGAGCAGCGAGCATGGCGCGATCAGGCAAATGTGAAGCAAAGGCGCGGAGAGCTCCGCTGCGTGGATAGCCTTCCGGCAGCCGGGCCCGCCAACGCGCATGACCGGACGCCATCTTCCTCGACAACGCCGAATTTCTCGGCGACAGTTCCCGTTGAAAGAGGAAATCGCCGAAGATGATCGCCGAAACGCCGCTCGCGGGGAAGCAAAAGACCGCTCTTGTCTTTGCCGTCCTGGCCGGGCTTTGGGGCGGCGCCGGGGTCATTCTGGCCGCTGTCGAGGCGCATGTTTCCTCAGGCCCCCTGCTTTCGACGGCGTCGGACTTTTTGCTCCTCCACGCGGTCGCGGTTCTGGCGCTCGCGGCTCTGGCGCTCGCCGCGCCCCGGCGCGGCGGCTGGCTCCTTGGCGCGGCGGCGCTATTTCTTCTCGGCAGTCTCCTGTTTTGCGGAGATCTCACGTTTCGGACGCTTCTCGGCGCGGGCCTCTTTCCAATGGCCGCTCCGGTCGGCGGAACGATATTGATCCTCGGCTGGGCGTCCGTCGTCGCGGCGGCGATTGCCGCTCTTTGGCCGAAACGCGGCTGACCGCGCAGATCGTCATGAATAAACCGTGAACGCGCGTGATTCTCTGGACATTGGGAGATCGCTCAGGGCAAAGTCGCAGCCCTGTCAACCAGGGGTTGAAATGACGCGTTCGGATGCTGCCGGACAGCCGTCCAAAAGGATCTTGGTCGTCGAGGACGAGCCTTTCGTCGCGCTGTCGCTCGTCGACGCTTTGTCCGAGCTCGGCTTCGACGTCGCGGCCTGCGTTGGCGACATCCCTTCGGCGATCGACATCATCGGCCGTGAGCATCTCGACGGCGCGGTGCTCGACGTCAATCTCGGCTCGCAACGCATCGATCCCGTGGCCGATCTCCTCGCGCAGCGCGCCTGCCCGTTCATTTTTACGACCGGCTTTGACAAGGCCGACCTTCCGTCCGCCCATGCCGATCGGGCCATCTTGCAAAAGCCTTTCGGGACGGCCGATCTCGTCTCCATGCTGCAAAGGGTCTTTGGCGCTTTCGACCGGGGCGGGGCGACCTGAACTTCGCGCCGGCCGGCTCGGCGACGGGTTTTTTGCTTGTCAGCGCAAAAATCGCGCGGTTTTGGCCCCTGAGGGCGCGCGGCGCGGCTCATGTCTCGCCTTGTTGGTGACATAGTCGCGGACCAAAGCTCTTTTTCGCGGGCTTCGCGGCGGGGCCGCCGCCCTCATGAAAAACTCGAGGGCATCTGAAGGCCATGGCCGGGATGGCGACGACCGCTTCCGCTTTTTCGCCGCCGCCGCGCAAGCGGATCAAGGGAATCCTCGTCGCAGCAGGCGTTTTCGTCGTGCTTCTCGGCGCATTGATCGCCACTGTGCCCTGGGTCTTTTCGACCAATGCGCGGCGCAACGAGATCATCGCGCAGATCCGCCACATGACCGGGCTTGTCGCCGTCTCGCAAGGCCATGCCGTTTTCGTTGTCCTGCCCGAGCCTCACATCAGCATCGACAAGATCCGCTTCGCCGATCCTTCGGGGGCGCTGCGCATCGACGCCGACTATTTCAAAGGCTATCTGCGCGTTTCCGCGCTCTTGCGCGGGCGGCTCGAGGTGGCTTCGGCCACCCTCGTTTCGCCGAAAATGGTGATCGACCTCGACGGCAGCCAGTTGCCGTCCGACAGCGCAATCGGGCGCGCCGCCAGCGCCAAGCCTTCGACCTCGGAGGCGATCTCCGCCGACGAGGCGCGGCTCGGCGTGGTCTCGCTGGTCGACGGCGCGGCCCGCGTGACGAACAGGCGCGCGGACGTTGATGTCTTGATCGACCATATCAACGTCACGCTCGACTGGCGAAAGCTCGGCTCGCCCGCGAGCATCGTCGGCGCCGCTCGCTTTCAGGGGGAAAGCGCCGACATCGCCGCCGTCGTCGAACGGCCGACCGCATTGCTGCGCGGCGAACAATCGGCGCTGCGGCTCAAGATCAATGGACCCGCCCTCTCGCTTCTTGCCGAGGGCAATGTGGCGAGCGCGCCCAAAGCGCAATTCGAGGGGCGTGTGGCGGCTTCCGCGCCCTCACTGCGCGCGCTTGTCGAAACAGGCGGTTATTTCGTCGAGCTTCCGGCGCCTTTCGAGAATTTCGCCTTGAACTCGGAGGCCCGCATCGAGGCTTCGAACGCCAGCTTTTCCAGCCTGCGCCTCGAACTCGACGGCAATGAATATGAAGGCGCGCTCGCCGTCACGATGGGCGAGAGCAAGCCTGTCGTGTCAGGCACGCTCGCCTCGAGCGAGCTGTCGCTACGCCCGTTCCTTGATCATCTGTCTCCGGCTCGCGGGCGTGACGGGCAATGGAGTCACGATCCTTTCGTGGATGCGGAGAATTTCCCCGATTTCGATCTCAGAGTGTCCGCCGCGCGCTTGATTCTGCCGGGCCTCGAGCTCGACGACGCCGCTTTTTCTCTGATGAAGCAGAGGCAGCGCCTCGACATTGCGCTGATCGACGCCAAGGCCGACCAGGGCAGCGTCAAGGGGCGGGCGTCCTTCGCAAGAAGCTCGGCCGGCCTCGAGATGCGCGCGAGCGCTGCGGTTTCGGGGGTGGAGGCCGCGACGTTTTGGTCGAATCCGGTCGGCTCCTGGCGGATCCTTGGGGTGACCGCCGCCACGGGCAATGTGGCGGGAGCGGGGGCCAGCATGAACGAACTGATGCGCAGTCTCGATGGCCGCGCGCAGGTCGCGCTCAGCGCCGGCGAAATCGGCGGCGTCAATCTCGATCAGGCGTTGCGCTGGATCGAGAAGCGGCCGCTCGGCCTCGCCGACAACATCCGCTATGGCGGCACGGCCTTCGACAGCCTCGGTTTCGGCATGCGCATCGCGCATGGGCTCGCCGAGATCGAGGACGGAACGATGCGCAGCCGCAATGTCCAGCTCGATTTCGGCGGCGGCGTCGACCTCGGAGAAAGAGCGCTGAACATCCATGCGACCGCCACCGCCTCGCGCGCCGAGGACAAAGCAGGCGCCGATCGGCCGAAATTCGTGTTCGATGTCGCAGGCTCCTTCGACGATCTCGCCCTTATTCCCGACGCCCGCAGCCTCATCCAGCGGTCGGGCGCGGCGGCGCCTCTCTTTTTGCCCCCCTCCCCGGCGGCCAAGGAGACGTCGGCCGCCGCGCACTGACCGCCGGCGAGGCAAAAAGGTCAGCCGCCCTCGCGCATCGCTTCTGCAAGCCGCGTCTCGAGCACTGTCGGCTTCACGAGGACGAGCGCTCCGCGGGTCTTTTCGACGACTCCCTCCTGCGCCAGCGCGGAGAGCTCGCGTGTGACCTGCTCGCGCCGGCAGCCGATGCGCGCCGCGAGAACATGATGGAACGGCGGCGGCGTGACGGCGCGCTCCGTCGGCCTTCCGGGGCGCGGATGCGCCATGCGCAGAAGCTCCGAGTAAAGGCGGTGTTTCAGATCGAAGATCGAATGTTCGGCGAGCCTCGCGTTCAGCTCGCGAATGCGTCCGGTCAGCAACCGCAGGATACGGTCGCAAGCGGTCCGCGAGGCGAAAATCAGCTCGCGGAACACATGGGCCGGCATGATGCAGAGCTCCGACCTGGTCAGGGCGGTGACATTGGCCGAGCGCGTCGCGCCGTCGATCGCCGTCATTTCGCCGAAGAACTGGCCGGCGCGGCTCTCGCCGAGGATGATCTCCTTGCCCGCCGCCGTGCGGATCAGCACCCGCACTTCGCCGGAGACAATGAAATAGACGTCCGAGGATTCGTCTTCATAGTCGACGACCAGTTCGCCGTCGTCGAACCGCCGCCACACGCAGAGCCGATCATAGCGTTCGAAGTCGAGATCGGCGACGTCCTTGAAAAACGGCAGGCGCGCGAGGGTCTGCATGGCTCTCTCAAATTCAGGAAGCGTTAGACATCGCCCGCGTCGAGACCCCTCCCGATCGGCTTTCGCCCGACTCATCGAGCCCTGGGGCGCAGCGCCGATTAAGGGCGCGGCGCGGAGTGCTGTCAATCATTTGCCGCCGAGGAACGCCGCCAGAACGAGGGCAGGGGATGTCGGAGCGGTAGGCGCGACAGGTGACGCCGCCGGCTTCGTCGCCCCGATGGTGTCCGCCATACGCGCTCCGAGCGGCGATCCCAGCGCATTGTCAAGCTTCGGCACGTCCGTTTCATAACGGCGGTCGCGGTCCGAGGTTTCGCGTCACGCGAAAGCTCGTCCAATCAACGCCGCAAGACACGCAGGATCGTCAATACGGCTTTGCCTTTTTCAAACTTGAATAGGCATTGACGGCGACGTCGAGCTGGCGGCCGGGGTCGCGCGGGGCCCCTGCTATCACGCCGGCCGCAAAAGCGATGACCGGATCGGCGTTTTCGGGAAGCTCGCGGACCTCGTTTGCCAGGAAGTCGGCCTTTGCGTCCTCGTCATGCAACAGACCGAGGCTCAACTGGAGTTCCTCGAGAGACTTCAGAAGCGGCTTCACGGCCTTGGGATTGGCCGCCGTCTCAGGAACATTTTTGAAGAAATCGACCATATAGCGGAGCTTTTTCGCCCCGATCCGCACTTTGTGAAGCTTGTCGGCGTCGAGGCTGCGCAGACCGGCGCCTTGCCGGACGAGCCTTTTGCGCTTCTTTCTGAGCGCCGCGCCGGTGAAAGCCGGCGCCGCTTCTTGCGTCTTGTCGAAATTGGCGCGGCGCCAGTCGCCCCTCTCGATCCATTCGATCATCTCGATGAGCAGCAGCCGTCCGCGCTCCGACTTCACCGCGTTGTCGACAGCTTTATGCGCAGCGCTGCGCTTGGCTTCGACATGATCGGCAAGCTCGCCGGCTCCGAGGATCGCCCTTTCCCTCGCGGCCGGGAGGAACGTCGCCTCTTGAAAGACGTCGAGATCGCGCGCCTCCCCAAGCAGATGCGCCATCCATTTGAATTCGTCGTCGAGCGGCTGAAATCTATCATCGCAAACGACAGGCTTGAACAATTGCAATCCGGCGCGCAGCCGGCGGAGCGACACGCGCGCCTGGTGAACGGCCTCGACCCTGTCGAACGTCTCCAAAGCCTCCATGTTCAACATGAAGGCGTGCAGGCAGGAGCGGCAGATCGCCTCGATCGCTGCGGCGCAATTCATATCGGCCGTAAGTACAGGCCGGTCTGCCTTGTGGGACCGGCCCTGTTCTCTTTCGTCCAGAAGGTAGCCGCGCTCGGCCTTGCTTATGAGGCTGAGCCGAAGGGGAGCTTGCCGGGCACAGGTCCGCGCGAGATCGAACAAGACCGAACTGTCGCCGTCCTTCAGTTCGAGCTCGAGTTCGTTGACGGGACTTGTCGCCCCTTGCGCCTTGATGACCCCTTTATCTATGGAGGCTTCGATCCGGGCATGGTCCAGCTCGAGATCCGCCGAGACCCGCTCGACCTCGACCTCGAAGCGCGGCTCGAGGCCGTCGAGCGCCCCGGCCAAATCGCTGCCCGGCGGCGTCTCGGCCAGCGCATCGAGGTCCGGAACGTCCTCGGCGATTTCCTTTTCCCATTCGCCTCGATCGATGGACGAAGACGACTCCTGCTTCAGCGTCTGAATGCGGCCTCGTTCGCTTTTACGAATGCGCAAGCTGAGCCCTTGCCGCCAAAGACAATCGTCGGGCGTGTCGAAATAGCGCGCGAACAGATGCTGGCGATCCTGCGGCGCTGCGTCCTTCAATGCCGGGAGAGCCATGATCCGGGGAAGATCTTCCGGTGCGAACAGGAGCTTGAGTTCCGTCTCGTGACCGTCAGCCATTATTCTACCTCGAGGGATCAGAAAGAACCTTCCTATCGGCCCCGGGTTCCGCGGTTTTCGCTGTCGTCGGCTGAAGCGAAACGTCGTCAGTCACGCCACGCGAATTCAGCCTTCGTGCCGAAGGCGCGGCGCTTTCTGCGAGGGCGCCGGCAAGCCGGTGAATCTGAGCCAGGGCGCCCAAGCCGCCTCCATCGCCCGCATCCAGGCGAGGGCGGGGTTGGCGGTCTCGACGAAACGGAAAAAATCGTCGAATGACGGCCTCGCGCGCAGCGTGATCGTCAAGAGCTCTTCATCGCCTTGCCATGGTCGGCGATGAAGGATCTCGATGTCAAGGTTCGGCAGGTGAGCCACGGCTTTCGTGTCGTGATAGTCGGAATTCATTCCAGGATCCTCTTCTCGAGCCTCACGCCTCGAAGGCGCGCTGACGCCGCCGAACCGCCGCGATCGATCGCCGCATCAAAAGCCGTCAGCCTTGCGACCCCAGGGATGCGACCCGGGGACGAGCGGCGCCTTTATGCCGGCTTTCTCGACGTCGGCCAAGGTGCGATAGAAAGTCGCCTCATCAACCAGCGCGCAGCTCTTCGTGGTGATCGCGATATAACGGGCCACCATGTCGGCCTCGCAAAGACAACCGCCGCCCGGATCCGTCGTGCTGCGCGTGTCGCCGTCCCGATCCACAAGAGGCTGGCGCTTCGCCAAGCGAATGGCCGCCGGGCGCTGAAACGATGCTGTGGCGCTCGGGAGAGGGCGCTGTTGGCGTCTTCGGCCGCGCCCGCGGCGTTGTCGAGGCGCCCTGGGCCTCTGGCGTGCCGGCTCCATCGGTCACGCCATACGCCAGCCTCGTGTCGAATGTCGCGTGCAACGTAGAACTGAGTTGGCGCGTGAGAGGGCGGCGTCTCGGCCCCCTCACGCAGGCGGGAGGCTAATTCCTGCTCCGACGTCCGGGTCGTTCTCCTGAGGCTCAATCATGATCGTCGTCATGATCGGAGTCGACAGGAGTGATGGATCCGAAAAGTCCGTTCTTCTCGCCGTTAGGGCCGGCTGTGAAGAAGAGGGTGTCGGGACTTGCCTTGGATGCGCCTCCGCCAAAGATCAGACCCCACAATCCGTCGATCACGAAGGGCTGATTCCGGTTGGGGCCCAACTGATCGATGAAGGCGCCGCGCCGGCCGAAAACATTGATTCGACCATCGCCAAAATTGCCGATCAGAATTCGGGCCCCAAATTTGCCGAAGCCGAGAGGAGCTAAGGCCACGCCCCAAGGAGAATTTAGCGGGCCGCGCTCTGCGAATCGTCGAATGAGGTGACCGCTGGTGTCAAACACATCGACGAAGCCATGGCCTGGGCCTTTGACGTCGTCGTGCTTATCTGCGTCCTGCTTGGCGTAGGTCACGAACAAATCACCAGTGATGTTCGCAATCCCGAAAGGCGCGTAGCCAGCTGGGATGTTCGGATCCGTGAAGGCCGAGGAAGGAAGGGTGACAGGTTGGAAAGCTTTATCGAAGACGTCGATCTTGCCCGCCCGGAAATTCGTTGCAAACAGGAAGTTTCCGGTAGCATTCGATCCGGGCGCCAACCCCTTGTAGACCGCCTTGGCTGCGGAGTTGTCGACGACCAGGAGGGCGTTGTTGCGGTCGACCATCGCGTTCCAGGCAGCGATCGTTCCGTCCTCGGTCGCGAAGATGAATTGAGCAGGCACAGGATTGCTCCCGCCGCCTGCGGAGATGGTGAAATCGCGTGTGAGATTTGCGACCTGACCTGTGGGCGCCGATACTGAACCGTGCGGAGCTTTTTTGGGGACTGGAATGGCGACGGTGAGAGGGATCTTCAGACCCGTGCCGTCGTAAAGTGTCGCGACGCCGGCGCCATTATCCGAGATCCAGAATGGACTGCCCGGAAGAAATGAGACGCCCCAGGCATTCACCAATTTAGGATCTTGGGTAGGGGCGACACCGGCGACGTTCGAGACCAGGTTCTTCTGAGCGTAGAGCTGATCGTTGGCGGGAGCGGGCCCAGCTGCGAGTAGCGAGGCGCTAAACAATAAGCCAGTTAGTTTCGATAGAGATTCTCCGAAGATTGCGTGAGTCATAGCATATCCCCCTGTACAACTTTTTGCTTGCCGTTGTTTCTCCGTCGTTTTAGGTTGAGAAGTTCCAGGTTGACCATTGTCATCACAAGAGCGCCGTATTGTGATCAGACAAACCGGAACTCGCCAAGATAGGCGTAAAAGGTTTTGTCGTCAAACTTCCTTCAGTTAAGCTTGGGGGCCCGTCGATTTCAGAATTATGAAAACGAAAGCGTAGGTCGCTCGACGCCATCGTGCCGAGTTCTTCGGAAAAGCGGCTTGAACGCTGCGTTGGTAATGCTTTCCAATGACGCATTATGTTCTTCTGTATCTCGCAGGCTCGGGTAGGCTCGCTCCAGCCGGCAGGCGAAGAGTGCGGCTTGACGCCAGGTCTGAATCATGGCGCGGTTCACCGCGTGGCGCTGGTGAAAGCGGCCATGGACGTGGTGGCGGGGACACGACCGCGATCCCGAACAATTGTGGACTTTAGATCGCTCCTTCGAAGACTGAGGGGGAGCCTCGCTCGGGCGCCCAGTTCGCCGGCCCAGGATCGACGACTTGCGATGAAGGACCTTGTCGCCTTCGCCCTCGCGGCGCTCGTCCTGCTGATCACGCCTGGACCAACAAACACACTGCTTGCGACATCAGGCGCCGTGGTCGGCCTTTTCCGCTCGTTGTCGCTGATTGCAGCGGAGGTCGGCGGCTATCTGGTCTCGATCTCGGTTTTCCTCCTTCTTCTCAGTCAAGAGACGGGCGGCAGTCCCCTGGCGGACGCCGCTCTCAAAGGATCAGCCGCGCTTTGGCTCGTTTTTTCCGCGGTCAAACTTTGGCGCAACTCAGCCGAGGGCCTTTGCTCAGCGAGCGCGCCGGTAGGCTTCTGGCGCGTCTTCGTCACGACGCTCCTCAACCCCAAGGCCTTCATCCTGGCTCTCGTCATCATTCCATCCCTTGCTCCAGCGGCCGGCGGCGCCTGGGTCGTGGCCTTGTCCGTCCTTATCGCGCTCGCCGGATTGTTTTGGATTTCCCTCGGCGCGTTCCTCTCCGTTTCAAGCCGCGGCCTCACACCGAGGCTCATCTTGCGGGCCGCGGCGGTCGTTCTTGTGATCTATGCGAGCGCGCTCGCAGGCTCTGCCGTCGCCGCGGTGCTTTAGCTGTGTTTGACTTTAGGGGCCCGAAGGCCGCGTCGGGCAATGGAAACGCCGCGCTGGTAATGTCTCGGCCGCTTTCGTTCCGAAAGACATTGGCGACGGCAAATGTGATCGCGCCGATCACGGCAAGAATGGCGGTAACAAGACGAAGACGCATCATTCGCGTCCTTGAAACGGGATCTGGCGCGATAGCTCACATCCCGGCAAAGGACCAAGCCGCATCATTTGATGAGGCTCCGGCCGACGCCAGCCCGATATCGTGAGAAACGAGCATGGCGGCGGTCCGAAACGCGACGGCGCGAGTTGCAGGTCGTAACAGTCGACGGCGCGTAGGTCGGGAGCGCCGACGCCGACTCTAAAAACTCCAGTTGACATTTCCTTTGACGCCGTTCTGCGAATAAGCGCCGCCATACTGGCCGATATACGAGAGACCGACCTTGACGCTGTCGGCCACCTGCGCGTGCACGCCGACGTTGACGAGCGCGACATTGCGCGGGACCGGCACGCCGGAGACATCGAATCCGACGCCGCCGAACAGGAAGCTCTCGTTGGTCGTAGGCGTGACCGTCCCAAACGCATGGCGAAAGCCAAGCGTCGCGTCCGCCTCCAAAGCGAACTGCGCGAGGGTGAAGGCTTTAGAGAAGCGCGCGCCAAGCGTCGTGAATCCGACGTTCATGTCGCCAGAGTTTCCGTGCAGAGCGGCGCCGCCAAAGCCGACTTCATTGAAGCTGCGCATGCCCTGGTTGACGTAGGTGAGATTGACGAAGGGCTCGGCAGAAAACCCCGGGAGCGCGATGCGGTAGCCGAGATCCGCGAAGGCTTGCGCGGTTCCGCCTCCGTAGTGCGTGGCGTCCCGATCCCAGAAACCGGGGAACGTGACGGTGCGTGTCGTCGAGACCATGTTCCATGTATAGGCGCCGCCGAGCTTGAGGTCGATCGGGCCCCAGAGCCGTCCCGCATAGGCGCCAACCGACACATTGTCCGAGGCGCCGCTGGCAGCCGTGCTGTCCGCGGAAAAGCGCGAATGTGAATAGCCGAGGAGGCCGCCGAGCCGCCAGCCGCCGGGCGCGGGAGCATCGACGCCGCCGACGAAGCCGCCCGAGGAGCCGAGCACGCCGGAGACGCCGTTCGCGCCGCCGTTGCGGCTCCACGCGTCATAGGCGACGATCCAGGCCGCGCGGCGCTCGTCGGAGCATCCGCCGTCACTTGGAGCTGGCCGCCCATCAGCATAGCTCACGGCCTGGCCGGGAGCGCTCCCCTCGCATTGCGCAGCATCAAGTCGAGCGATTGCCGCCTGTCCCAGTCCGTAGGCGTCCTGGATCAGATCGGAGCGCAGCGACGAATGCAGATCGCCAGCGAGCCCGTTGAAGGCTCCGGGCGCTGTCGCGAAGCTGAGCGACGACGCCGCGCGGGCGGCGGGCAGCCAGGGATTCATCGTGTCGAGCCCCATCGCGACGCCGAATTCGTTCGGCGTCTGGGCCGCCGCGGCGAAGGGGATGGAGCTGCGCACGACGTCGAGCGAGACCGCGTCGGGCGCATAACCGAGGTCCGCGTTCAGGAACGGAAAGAGCGACGTCCTCGTGCCGAGGTTGGTGTTCAGCGCGCCGAATTGGCCTCCGACGCCGCCGGAAGCGGTCAGGATCGTATAGCGCTGCCCAAAGACTGCCGGTTGGGACGCCGAGCCGATCATGGCGTCGACGGACGAGCCGTTGATGGCAGCCACCCCATTCACGTCGATGCGGCTGGCGTCGCCGCCGGCGGCGCGGACGACATAGGTTGCGTCCGACCCCATCGCCAGAAGCCCTCCGACTGTCATATGCCCCTGCGTCGTCTGACCCGGGTCGCCGGGGATCACATACCCGGACGCCGCAACGAGCCCGCCCGCGAAATTGCCGTTGCCGGCGACCGTGCCGGCCGAGATGGTCAACTCGCGCGTCAAGCCGTCGTTCTGGAAATATCCGGCGTTGACCACCTGGCTATTTTCCAGGATTCCGGTTTTCGCCAGGATCAGACCGCCCGCCTGCCCAATCCCGGTCGGACCGGCATAACAGTTGTCGCCGGAAAAGGTCTCCGTCCCGCCGGCGACGATGACGCCGCCGTATCCGCTCGGTGAATCGCGCGGGGTAGGGGCGTAGAAATTTTCCGATTTCGTTCGCTCCGGATAGACGTTCCGGATGCGGCCGGAGAAAGTTCCGGATGCCGCCGTCAGCTCCAGGGTCGTCGGGCCAAGAATGACATCCCCGTTGCCGGAGAGCGAACGAATCGCCTGGCCTCCGCTGGAATGGAAAAGATCAAGATAGCCGTCGACGTTCACGTTCGAGGAATGGGCGATGCTGCCCGGTCCGCCGATCCCAAGCCAACCGCCCTGAGCCACCGTCGTTTCGCCAGTGTAGGTGTTGGGTGCGGTGAGATAGGCCGACGAGGTGCTTTGAATCGTGACCCCGTTCTGGCCGAAGATGACGCCGGCGACGCCAACCGGTCCCATAGCCTGAGAAACTGTAAGGCCGTCGAAGTTGTCGACCGTGACGTAGAACGGCGTGTAGCCGATAGCTGTGTGCGCCAGGTCGTACATCACCGCGTTCTTGAGATAGAAAGATATTCCGCCAATCGCCTGCCCGTCCAGTGTCACCGTAGGTGCAAAAGAGACCGAGTCTACGGAATTTATGTCCGCGTCTGTCTTCGCGGACACTGTTTGTGCGCCGGCCGTTTTGCCAGTCATTTCAAATGTAAAGCCACTATTTACGGTATTGTCGCTCGAAATATGGCCTGACAACTTCAACTTCTTCAATAAGGCGTTACTGTTGATTTCATTGCCGACATATCCCGTGTCCAGCATCGTGCTCAACGCGACAGGATTGTTGTTGTCCACGACATAGCTGAACATCGCGCCAAATTGCTTGGAGGCTGGGGCGCCAGAGATCGGGAACGTCACATCCTTGCCAGTGGCATCCTTCTCAATCTCAAAGGGCGCTGAGCTGAAGAATTGGGCGCGAATGGGGTCGGTCAAGCCAATGACGAGGCAAGCTTGGCCGCAAAAACCAGGCGTCGAGCTATTGCCGTTGGCTGCAACGACATAGCCCGAGGGTGTTATTCTGCCGAGAATGCTGGCGCCCCAGTCTCCGGCGCCGAACGTGCCATAGAACCTTCCCTCCTCAGGAGCAACCCCCTTTTCTATATTCTGTTGATAGGCTTTGTCGAGATAATATGTTTTGTCGCCAATCAGTATCTCTTCGTCCTGTTCTGATTTCTTCTTATCGTTAAAGTGGTATACGCTAGCCCCGACGGGAAGATTTTCTGAATATCCGCCAAAATCTTTGACTTTGACGGGGTTTTTGCCCTGGGGCGTGGCGTAGAATTCGATCGTGGATATCGGACTCGGACTATAGAGATAGCCGTCGCTCGCATATTCGTAAACCTTTAATTCCCCAACGGCCGTTGGCCCTGAATAATTCGGAAACCAAGTCGCCACATCCTTTTTGTTCCCAACCGCAATATTGAACTGATCGGAGCCGGTGTCGAATAGATACTCTTTGGCAGTTCCGCCATTCACTCCGATCGTGATGCCCAGTCGTGTTCCCGCGGGGTCTCCCGTGACATCGAGCGGCACCACGGCCTGAACGCCCTGAGCATGGGCGCACCCGGCCGCTCCGAGCGCCGTCAGGAATGCGGTCCCACTAACCGCCCCCAACAGCGCGGTCCGCCGAAGACCGGCAATGCTCATCGGCCGTTGTGACATATCTGCCTTACCCCATTGTGTGTTCGGCGCCGAAATCGTATCGACGCGTTGTTTGCGCCCTTCCATACCGTGCGATTGGTTTTGCTTCGCCAATGCAGATTAGCCGCCATGGGAGCCATGGAGCTGACGACATCAGATCTGCCTGAGCCAACAAGGGATCCGTCTGTATGAAACGCCGCCCCCACTCCCCGAGTGGAGCGAGGCTATCGCGGCGCGTAAAATGTGAACGAGTTCCCTCAATGAACGTTGGAACAGCGGCGGATATGGAATGGAAGGCTGCGCGGTGTCTACCCCCACTCATCGCGCATTTATGCTCAACTTACGCGAGGGTCTGATCAATTGTCTTCTTGCATATATGATGCATTTGACGAATATTGTAGTTAATCAAATAAGTAACTCGAACGTTTCGCCCTTAAGGCGCGACGGTCTATACAGATAACGATCCGGACCGATGTTGCGTCGATTGTGGTATGAATTTGAAATTGCGATCAGTTTATGCTAGTGTGCTATTCGCCGTCGGCTTTGACACTTGATGAACCGAGAGCGGCCATCCGTCGCCTTCGGCAATCGCTGCAAGGAGGCGGCCGTTCTTTCCCCTCATTGGCGCGGCGCGCCGGCGCGTCTCCGCCGGCGCGAACCGTTTCAGCAATAGGCTGGCGCGGCCTCTTCGATCATGCGCCGACTCTCGGCGTTGAGCGCGCCGAGCGTTTCGAGAAATTTCCGGTGAGACATGCCCGACCCGATATAGGTCCAACGATTGGCTTGGCGCTGAACATCCACGAAGCGTGCGCGATCTTCATCATTCAGCTTTCGCGATGTCGCCGTTTCGAACGCCGCGAGGTCGAGCTGGGTCTGTTGCTTCAGGCCCTCGTCCAGGAAACCGCCGAGGGCGACATAGCCAGCAACTCCTGCCTTGATTTCGGTTGGCGACATGCCGTCCGCGATGGTTGCGACCATCAAAGTGTCGAGCTGCGCGTGCTGGTGCTCCTCCATCCAGTGATGCATGAGCAGGCTCTTGAATTGTGGATCGAGCGCGGCGTCTCCCTGCGCGCTGTCCAGGAAATGGCGCTGCGTCATCCATTCGATGTGCAGCGTGAGCAGCGCGACGGAAAGCGCCTGATGCGAGAGCACGTGTTTGGCGACCGCTTCGGGCGGCCCGATCACTTCGCAGACCGTTCCGAACCCGGCCGTGAATTCTTCACGGAAGCGGCGGAAGAGATGGATGTGCTTGGCTTCCTCGCTGGCGAATTCGAGGAACGCTCGTGCGCGGTAGTCCTCGCCGTTGATGTAGGGACGCGCGTGGTCGAGCACGAAGGGGAGGATGAATTCCTCGACCAGGCCGAAGATGCACAAATAGGCGTGGCCGCGAATCTGGTTGAGCGTGCGCCTTTCATCCGGGCTCAAGAAGTCGAAGCTCGCCGTGCGCGCAAGGCTTTCCGGCAGGAAGGGCTTTGAGAAATCGAGCTTCTTGTCGCCGCCGATCAGGTCTTCCACGCGCCAGGTGATCCGCTCAGCACGGGCGAGGCAGTCCTTGAAGGAGTAATGGTGAGTCACGGGGAATCTCCGGGGTTTCGTCGTTGAACTGGGCTTACGGTAATGCGCGACTGACCACGACAGAATGATCGTTCCGCCAAACCTCTTGACCGATGCGCCGCCGTTCGCCGAAGTGCGGCGATGGACGCGCTGTCGGATGTCCTTCGCTTCGTCGGCCTGACCGGCGGCGTCTTCATGGACGCCGAATTCACCGAGCCATGGTCCATTTCCGGCAAGGTCGCGCCGGAACTGTGCCGGCCCTTCATGGTTCAGCCGGAGTATGTCGTTTGCTTCCACTATGTGGTGGAAGGCGCGCTCAAGCTCACCCTGGAGGATGGGGCGTCCCGGCAAGTCCGCGCCGGCGAGGTGGTCATGTTGGCGCGCAATGATCGGCACGTCTTAGGCAGCGCGAGCAGTTTGGCGCCCATCGGCTTGGGCGAGGTGATCCAGCCGCCGGAAGCCTTCGGGGTCGCCAGGATTGTCCACGGAGGCGGCGGGCCGCGTACGCGGATGGTGTGCGGTTTCCTCGGCGGCAACGCGCACCTTCATCCTCTGCTCGCTGCTCTCCCGCCGGTGATGACCCTTGAGCTCGCGGCGCTGCCGAGCGGGGATTGGATGGGGCGCACCTTTGCCTACGCCGCGCAGTCCTTGGACAAGGGCGATCCCGGCGCCGCTACGGTGATGGCAAAGATGTCCGAACTCCTGTTCGTGGAGGCCGTGCGCCGCTATCTTGCAGCGCTGCCGCGCGAAGAGACCGGCTGGCTCGCCGGACTGCGCGATCCCGCCGTCGGACGCGCGCTCTCGCTCATGCATGCGCGGCTGAGTGAAGACTGGACGGCGGGCGCATTGGCGCGGGAAGTGAACCTCTCACGCTCCGCCTTCGCCGACCGTTTCACCACGCTTATTGGCGTGCCGCCGATGCGTTACCTGCTCAACTGGCGGATGCAGGTTGCGACGCAGAAGCTTCGGGAAACGCGCCAGACGATCGCCCAAATCGCCTTTGAAGTCGGCTATGAATCCGAAGCCGCATTTACACGCGCGTTCCGGCGTGAGTTCGGTGCGCCCCCCGCGGCGTGGCGAAGGGAGGTCTGCCGGAGCGCATGAATTTGCAGCTCGTCCCGCCGCGCGAATTGTTCAAGGACGAAGTCCGCGAACTCGGCCTTGCGCGATGGGTGCACCTTCGTCTGCGCCTTGCGCGCCGTTACGGCTTCAGCAACCCTGACACGTCGATCCAGGCGATCCCCATCGTCTTGGGATCGCCGTCAGGATGGTGGATGCAGAGGATCAGCTTTGTCCCGCAGGGGAAGAATTTGGCGTGCTGGCCGTTTAGGCTCGGATCGGTCGCCTGAGTGATTGTTCCGCTCGCCAGATCGCAAAGATAGATCGCGTAGCCTTGACCGCTTCGATTGGATTCGAAGGCGATCGTCTTGCCGTCCGGCGACCAGGCCGGCGCGCGGCCCTGATGGCTCGGGTCAAAACTCGTCAGAGAAGCGCCGCTTTCCATCGGCGCGCTCGCATACACGCCGTCGGCGCTAGAGTTCAGGAAGATGTAGTTGGCGCTCTGGTTGTATTGCGGCTTCGGCGCTTTCGATCCCGCCCATCCGGCGATCGCCGGTTGCCCGGCAAAGGCGATCTGCGGCAGGTCGTTCGGCCCGACGGTCGGCATGCCGCCGAAGAGCGGCGTTCCGGCGGGGTCCGCGCCGTCGATGTTCGCGAGCCCGGTGACGATCGCGCCGCCGGTGTCGAAGACGCTGTTGCAAGGCTTCGGCGAGGCGCTCGTGGCGCTGCTTTCTGTGACGAGCGAAAGCCCGTCGCGGCTCCAGGTCGGATAGCAGAAGCCATCGGTCTCGGGAATGAGGGTTGGGTTCGCGCCATCCGCCCCGACTGTCCAGACGCTGTACCCGTGGCCGTTGAAGACAAGGAGACTGGACGTTGGCGCGCCCTCGGCAAAACACCAGTCGGGCCGGGTCTGTTCGTCGGGGAAGGGGACGCCGGACAGGAAGCGCGTTGCGGACGGATTGGCGAAATCCGTGACCTGATAGAGCAGCGTCGGCCGCGGCTCCGCGCCGATGACCACAGTCCGCTCGAATACGACGATGTTCCCGGCCGGATTGATCGCCGGCCGGTAGTCGGTGAACGCCGGCTCGCTCGTCAGAAAATTGAGGGGTGGAAGCGCTGTGTTCGCCGTCATCGTCTCCACCCCGCATTTTGAGGGACGGCTTTATTCCGCCGCGCTTTTGGCGCCGAAGCGCCGCTCGATGTAATCCTCGACGATCGTCTTGAACTCGGCGGCGATGCCTTCGCCGCGCAGCGTCATCGCCTTCTGCCCGTCGATGAAGACGGGCGCTGCCGGCGATTCGCCCGTGCCGGGCAGCGAAATGCCGATATCGGCGTGCTTCGATTCGCCCGGCCCGTTGACGATGCAGCCCATCACCGCGACGTTCAAGGCCTCGACGCCGGGGTAGCGCGTGCGCCAGGCGGGCATCTCATCGCGGATATAGGCCTGAATGTCCCGCGCCAACTCCTGAAACACCGTCGAGGTGGTGCGCCCGCAGCCCGGGCAGGCGGCGACGAGCGGCACGAAGGTGCGAAAGCCCATGGTCTGCAGGATTTCCTGACCGACCTTGACCTCGAGCGTGCGGTCGCCGCCGGGCTCCGGCGTCAGCGACACGCGGATCGTGTCGCCGATCCCTTCCTGCAGCAAAACGCCGAGCGCCGCCGAGGAGGCGACAATGCCTTTCGAGCCCATGCCGGCTTCAGTGAGGCCGAGATGCAGCGTGTAGCCGCTGCGCCGCGCGATTGTGCGATAGACGGCGATCAGCTGCTGCACCGACGAGACCTTGGCCGAGAGGATGATCTTATCGCGCGGCAGGCCGATCTCTTCCGCCCGCGCCGCCGAGAGCAGCGCCGATTGCGACATGGCCTCGCGCATGACCGCGTCGGCCGGGGCGGGCGCGGCGCTCTTGGCGTTTTCGTCCATGAGACTCGTCAGGAGCTCCTGATCGAGCGAGCCCCAATTGGCGCCAATGCGCACCGCCTTGCCGTGCCGGATCGCCGTCTCCACGATGGCCGAGAACTGGCGGTCCTTCTTGTCCTTGAAGCCGACATTGCCCGGATTGATGCGGTATTTGTCGAGCGCCTCGGCGCAGGCAGGATGCTCGGCCAGCAATTTGTGGCCGATATAATGGAAATCGCCGATCAGGGGCACATGGCAGCCCCGGCGCGCCAGCCTGTCGCGAATATGAGGCACGGCGGCGGCAGCCTCGTCGCGGTCGACGGTGATGCGCACCATCTCGGAGCCGGCGCGCGCCAGCGCCGCCACCTGCTCGGCCGTGGCCTCGACGTCGGCGGTGTCGGTATTGGTCATCGACTGGACGACGATCGGCGCGCCGCCGCCGACCTGAACCGCCGCCGTCCCCGTCCCGACCGTGACGCCGACCGAGCGCCGCCGCGGCGTGGGGCCAGCAGGCTCGGCGTCGGCGTAGCGGGAAGCATCCGGCGTTTCGCGGACGGCCGTTTTGTGAACCATGGTCATGCGGGGCGATTTCCCGAGGCGTTGCGAGGCGGCTTGGCGTCCCTGACGGAAGCGAGCCTCACCGGCAGACAGCGGACAGTCGTGGCCCAAAAACGTCCAGCGCGTCAAGTCGCGGCGAAGTCGCAGGGGCGGGACTGCCGCGTCTTACATGTGCTATTTCACGCCGCCGGCCGCGATGTCCGCGGGCAAAGTCATCCCAAGTCACGAAATAAAGGAGGGCTAGTTGGCGAATTTCTACACCGACAGTCATGGCGAGCGCTGGGGCGTCATGGTTCAGGAGAAAAACCAGTCCTGCGGCCCGGCCAGCGTCGCCATGACGAAGGTCTATTACACCTCCTCCATCTCAGCGGGCCTCGAGGCCGAGGCGCGCAGACTTTCTCAGAATTACCCCGACAATTTCACCGAGAGCAAGGGAACCGGCAGCATCAACAACCTCGCCAGCGTCCTGCGCGCGGAAGGCGTCAAGACCTATGACGCGCTGTTCGTGAAAAATGTATGGGCGTACATCTACGCCTATGCGAAGGACAGTACGCCGGTCCTTTGCCATGTGAGATGGTCGGTCGGGGGACATTTCGTCGTCTGCGTCCATGTGTACAAGGCGGATCAGAGGTGCATCTTCCTCGACCCCTGGTACGGCCTCGTCGAGATCTCGGGCTCGAACCTGCCGACCTATACAGTGCAGGACTCGACCGGGACGTTTGCGCCTGTGGCGGTAGGGGCGCTATCGGGGTGGATCATTGTGACGAAGCGATGATCAAACGTCTTGACTCATCGGCATCGCGGCGAAAATATGGCGTAATCACGTATTTGTTTTTGAAGGATAGTGGCGGCCGGATTGACAGACCGCCCGAAAAAGGGACCCGCCGATGGCCGAGGATCCCAAGGGAGGCGGGGTCGCGAACAATGGCGCGCTATTGATCGCGCTCCTCTCATTCGGAACACTTATTTTCAACCAATACGCTCCCTTACAGGGCGCGCGGCCGCCGAATGAGGGTCCTGCGCTTCGCGTGCAGGCGTCAGCGCAGGATGTTGACGCGCGCTTGTGGCAGGATCCCTTCGCCACAGTGGCCAAGGCTGCCGCCGAGCCACGCGGCGCAGTGGAGACGAAGTCCGGCGGCCGCCGTTGCGGAACGCCAATTTCGCAGCTCATGGCCGATGGAAGCCTTTCTGCGCAAGAGGCCGAAAAGGTCATTGTTCTGGCCGTCACGACGTCGGGCGCGCCTTATCCGGAAGACGAGGAGCAGCGCCGCCGCCTGCGTTATGCCGTTGTCTCCGCGTTGAGCGTGCGCGGATTCGTTCCCGTGGATGACAAGCACATCGGCTATTTCGTGCTGCGCCGCGAATCCCCATCTGACAGGCAAGATGTCGCGAGGGCGACCGTCGAATTCATGGACGTCCTTGCGCAGCACGCGACCGAAGCCGACCCTGGAGGCTTGGCGCTCTCCGCGGCGCCAGCGGAGCAGGCCGAAAAGCCCACCTCGATCTCGTGCGAGCCCGACGGCGACGCCGAGGCCATTCCGTTCGAGCTTTTCCGTCCGCGAATGGACTCTCCCGGTTTCGCCAAAGTCTTGGTGCTCTGGCTCGATGAGGACAGGCTGAACTCCTCGCCAGTCAGCCGGCTGGCTCAGATTGCGACGGGGCTCGGTGCGCCGTCCATGCGCGTCATTGGTCCAAAATCGTCGGATACGCTTCGCTCCATCGTGCTGGAGACGATGCATGCGGACGTCAAGACTCCCGCGCCCGCGAATGAGCATGGACATATTCGCCTTTATGCATACGGCGCGACCGTCGACGATGAGACCCTGCTCGGCGAGTTCAAGCTGAAAAACAACAACGTTCATGATTATCTGAAGGACAAAGGCATATATCTGTTCAGGACGGTAACCACGGACGGCGTCTTGGCGCGAGCGATCAAGGAGGAGCTTGCAGCCCGTGTCATAGTTCGCGGCCCCGACAAGCCTATTGCTCTCGTGTCAGAGTGGAACAGCTATTATGGCCGGACATTCCCGGAGGCGATGCGCCGGGCTCTTGCGGGAACGCCGTCCGGTCCGCCGGTTTCCGAGAAAAACGGGGCCAGCGCGGCGGTCTCTGCTGCGAGGAACGAACAGGTCATCACGCGGACCTATCTTCGCGGCCTGGACGGCGCGCTGCCAAAGACAGACAAGGACAAGAAGAAGAGCGACGAGGCGCAGAACGGCGCGCCGGGCGACAAGGCGGCGAAGGACAGGGCCGACCCTCGCGCCGCCGATCTCCCCTTCGGGCAAAGCCAGTATGACTATTTGCGCAGGCTCGCCGCCGACCTCAAGGCCGAGGACGACCGGCGTTGGTTCAATCAAAGAGCGAGGATCGCAGCCATCGGCGTCGTAGGAAGCGACGTCTTCGACAAGCTCCTCGTCCTGCGGGCCCTGAAGCCGCAGTTTCCGGAAGCGCAATTTTTTACTACGGACTATGACGCCCTGCTGACGATGCAGTCGGAACTCGGCTGGACGCGCAATCTTCTGATTGCTTCGAGCTTTGGTCCGCGGCTGACCGATGTGCTCCAGGGCGACATACCGCCATTCCGGGATGCTTATGAGACCGCGGCGTTTTTCTCGACGCAACTCGCGGTTCACGATGCATGCAAGACTGGCAGATGCGCGGCTGCGGCTGGCGCCGACCTGCTTGCAAAGGTCGCTGATCAAGAGGGCATATCCGGACTCATCACGCCTGCGCGCATGTTCGAGATCGCGCGGGGCGGCGAAATTCTCGATGCGGAGAGGCGGCCACCGTCCGCTTCCAGCGCGCATCCATCGGGAAAGGCCGCCTATTCCGTTCTCGGGCTCTATTTCTTCATCCTTCCGGCGTTCGCCTACGGTGTCGCGGCCCTCTTGTATTCTCGCGGGAGACGTCGCGCGGGAGAAAAGCGCGCGGCGCAAATAGGCGATCTCAAGGAGGCGAGGCCGCGTGGCTTCGCCGAGTTCCTTTACCGAAGTTACTGGCCGCTGCTCGCTATCGCCTCGGCTCTCTGCGTTTTCGCCTTCGCCATCGGCGCCTACTTCTATGGGGCGCCCTCGTCTTTCCTCGGCGAGCCGATCGTCCTTTTTTCGGGCGTCAGCCTTCTGGTTCCCATTTTTCTGCGCTTTGTGGGAATCTTCCTCGGATTTTGGCTCATATGCGTCGCTTTCGACAAACTTAAGCGGAACATAGAGACAATAGATTCGACGTTCTTCAGGTCTGTCAACCGTGGCGATCGATATGTAAGAGAATTAGTAGGGGAGTTAATCGAAAATACAAAGTACTTCTTTAATAATATCCCTAAATGTATTTACAATGTTCCGGAATATGAGGAGTATAAGGGCATTTATGTCTTTCGAATCGAGAGCTCTTGGGAGTGCTACAAGACGCAGGTCGGCACGATCAGGTTTTGGCGCGTCGCATGCTGCTGGGTCGCTCCGGCCTGGCTTCTGACTGGGATGCTATTTTATCTGTCGGGCAATCCCTTTGTCCCCGCGCGAAGCGGCTGGTCGCTTTCGCTTTATATGATCACGACGTTCGCCGACGTTTCTCTGATGTTCTTCCTCGTGTTTCTTACCGCCGATGCGACGCTGCTCTGCTGGCTGTTTGTACGAAGACTTGCCGATGGTCAAAGCGAATGGCCTCCGGAGACCAGGCAGGAATATGTCAAGAATCTCAATCTTGAGCGGGCCGTCCCCCAGCCGGGCCCGGAGGCGGTCACGGATCTCTATTCGACCCAGCCAAAAATCCAAGCGCCCAAACCACGCGGGGACATCGACAAGAACGCGCTCGACGATTGGATCGATCTTGCTTTCATCAGCAAGCGCACCGAATGCGTCAATGGACTCATATGGTTTCCCTTTGGGTTCATCGCGCTGATGATCGTCTCGCGGAGTTCGATCTTCGCGAATTTCCCTATCAGCACGCCAATCGTCATCACCCAGGCCATAGGTCTCGTCATCGTCGTGGGCTGCGCCGTTGCGCTCAATGGCGCGGCGGAACGGGCGCGCGCCTTCGCGCAAAAGCGCTTCCGTCTCGAGGTCGTCAGAGCCAAAGCGCAGGGCGACGAGAAGAGCGCGAGTTTCTGGGAATGCGTGCTCAACCGCGCGACGACGCTGCGAGAGGGATCGTTTCAGCCCTTCCTTCAGCAACCGGTCGTCGGCGCAATTCTCCTGCCCGTCGGCAGCATCGGCTGGACCGCGGTGCTGGAAAAAGGTCTGCTCGGCCTATAGCGCCCCCGCGCAGGCTTTGCACAGCCCCGCGACTTCCATGACCTGGGCGCGGGGCGAGAAGTGCGCCTCTTTCGCCAGCGCCGCGAGGCTGCCGCGTAAGGCGCCGGAATCCGCTTCCACAACCTCGCCGCAAGAATCGCAGATCAAAAAGGCGATCGGCGCCTCGCGGGCGTGGCCGTGGCCGCAGGCGAGATAGGCGTTGCGCGAGGCGAGGCGGTGCACGAGATGGTTCTCGAGCAGAAAATCGAGCGCGCGATAAATCGAGACCGGGGCCGGGCGCTTGCCGGTAATCGCGCCGACCCGGTCGATGAGGTCATAGGCCCCAAGCGGCCGCCCCTCGCGCGCGAGGATTTCGAGGACCAGACGGCGGCTCGGGGTCAGCGCGATTCCCTCGTCGCGGCAGTGCGCGAGCGCAGCCTCCCAGGCGCTCCCCCCTGCGTTCCCGCACCCCTGTTCTGCGTGGCGATGATCGGACTGCTGGTCCGGCGGCATGATCTTCATGTCTCTATCCTATCGCAAAGCCGCGGGCGAAGCGATCCGGGCAGGCTCTGGCGCTCGAGGCGGCCGAGGACTCTCGCCACGCCGGCGATCTTCGGCTAGGTGTAGATATTGGCGCGAATCCCCTTCCGCCAGCGCGCAGCGCCTGTCAGCTATGGAGCACCAGATGAGCCTTCAAACGCGCAACGCCATCGTCACCGGCTCGACCAGCGGCATCGGTCTCGCCATCGCGCGGGAATTCGCCAAGAACGGGGCCAATGTCACGATCAACGGCCTCGGCGACGCGGCGGCGATCGAGGCCGAGCGGGCGAGGATCGAGAAGGATTTCGGCGTCAAGGCGCGCTATTCGCCGGCCAATATGACGAATCCGGAGGAAATCCGCGCCATGGTGACCGACGCCGAGAAGGCGTTCGGCAGCGTCGATATTCTCGTCAACAACGCCGGCATCCAGCATGTCGCGCCGATCGAGGAGTTCCCGATCGAGACGTGGAACCTCATCATCGCCATCAACCTTTCCGCCGCCTTCCATGCAATCGCCGCGGCGATTCCGGGCATGAAGGCGCGCAAATGGGGCCGCATCATTTCGACCGCCTCAGCGCATTCGAAAGTCGCCTCGCCGTTCAAATCGGCCTACGTCAGCGCCAAGCACGGCATCAGCGGGCTGACCAAGACAGCGGCGCTCGAGCTCGCCAAATTCGGCGTGACGGTGAACTGCATTTCGCCCGGCTATGTCTGGACGCCGCTGGTCGAGAAGCAGATCCCCGACACTATGGCGGCGCGCCATCTGACGCGCGAGCAGGTCATCAATGACGTGCTCTTGACAGCGCAGCCGACGAAGGAATTCGTGACCGTCGATCAGGTCGCGGCGTTCGCCGCCTTCCTCTGCACCGACGCCGCCGCGCAGATCACCGGCGCCAATCTCTCGATCGACGGCGGATGGACCGCCGAATAAACCGCCCGGCGAACCGCGAGGGCTTCCATGGCCGACTCCGCCGCGCCGGTCGACTGGACCGGACAGAAGAAAATCAGCCTCGCGCTTCAAGGCGGCGGCTCGCATGGCGCCTTCACATGGGGGGTGCTCGACGCCATCCTTGAAGACGAGAGGCTCGACATAGAGGCGATCACCGGCACCAGCGCCGGCGCGATGAACGCCGTCGTTTTCGCGGAAGGCTATCTCGAGGGCGGCCGCAAGGGAGCGCGAGGAAGCCTCGCCAGATTCTGGCGCTCGATCAGCGACGCGGCGGCTTTTTCGCCGGCGCAGGAGAAGCTCATCCGCACCTTCTTTCGCGACTGGCCGCTGCAGCGAAATCTCGCCTATTGGTGGATGGATTTCCTGACCCACTATTCGAGTCCCTATGACTTCAACCCGTTGAACATCAATCCGCTGCGCGACCATCTCGTTAAAATGATCGACTTCGGGAAGGTGCGCGCTCTGACCGAGCTGAAGCTTTTCGTCTCGGCGACCAATGTTCACAACGGCCGCATCGCCGTCTTCGAAGGGCATGAGCTGACCGCCGACCATGTGATGGCCTCCGCCTGTCTGCCCTTTCTCTTCCAGGCCGTCGAGATCGACGGCGTGCCCTATTGGGACGGCGGCTATATGGGCAACCCCGCGCTGTTTCCGTTGTTCTACCAGACGGGATGCGCCGACATCCTCATCGTGCAGATCAATCCGGTCGAGCGCGACAGCCTGCCGAAGAAGGCGCGGGAGATCCAGGACCGCCTCAACGAAATCACTTTCAACGGCGCGATGATGGGCGAATTCCGCGCCATGGACTTCGTGAACAGGCTGATCGACGAAGGCAAATTGTCGGGCGACGATTATATGCGCACGCGCGTCCATCGGATCGGCGGCGGGCAATTGCTCGCTCCCTTCGCTGCTTCGACGAAAATCGACGCGTCTTGGGAGCTGATCCAGCAGCTGCATGGAATTGGACGCGAGGCGGCCAAGCAATGGCTCAGCGAGAATTACGACAAGATCGGCGTCGAGGGCACGCTCGATCTGCGCATGGCGTATAAATAGGGGCGCAGCTCGAAAGCGGCGGTCGCGCCGCCGTCACGCCTTCGGCGCGCCGGGCTGCTTCAGCTGATGTTTTCCGCGAGCCGCCAACTAAAGCGCGCGGCTGATCATCACTGTCGGCGCGATCAGCCCCCGCTCCAAATTGTCAGTAATATTCGCGATTTTCTGCGGGGCGGACGCGCCCATCAGGATGTGGAGGCCAAGAGGCGGTGGTCCGTCGCCGGCGCGCATCTGGCGGAAGAACTCGACAGCGAATTCGCGGCGGGCACGGTGTTTTTCGACCGCAAAGCCCGCGCTTTCCAGCAGCCTCCGGTAGGCGGCCGGGCTGTCGACAAAGCTCGTGTCGGGGGTCGACGCCCAGGGGACCGGAAAGCTCAGATCGCCTTCTCTCTCGCGCATCACATCGTAAATTCCGAAGACGCCGCCCGACTTCAGCACACGCCGAACCTCGGCGAACAATTTTGCCTTGTCCTGGATATTCATGCCGACGTGGAGCATGTAAGCGGCGTCAAAGCTCTGCGACGCGAATGGCAAAGCGAGCGCGCTGCCGCGCTGGTAGGAAACCTGATTGGCTAATCCCACACGCTTCGCGAGGGCTTCGGCTGTGCGGACGTATTCTTCAGTAAGATCGACGCCGGTTACTCGGCAGCCGCGTTCTTGCGCGAAATAGCGCGACGCTCCGCCCAGTCCAGAGCCAATGTCGAGGAGGCGCAGACCCGGCTCAATATCCAGCTCGGCCGCGAAATCGGCCGTCGCCTGCCGTCCTCCGATGTGGAATTCATCGACAGGCGCCAGATCGGCGGGCGAAAGGTGGTCGAGGTCTTTGCCCGAAGCGGCCAGCGCGTCAAGGATCGCCCGCTCCAGCGATCGATGCGCATAGTGCTGCGCCACGGATTGTTCGAGTTCCATCGGGTCGTCTCCCCGGAGAAGCGACGCGCAGCAAGCATACTCGCGCTGCTCCTCTCGGCAAGCGACGGCTCGGGGCAGCCGTCGACGTCACTCTCGTCCGCGCCAGGAGAATCAGCGAGCCTTGGGTCGAAGCGGAACTCAACAGGGGCGCGCAGCCCGGCGCTGAAGGCCTCGCCAAGCGCTCCCTTACGCCGCCTTGGTCGCTCAGGCTGGACGAATCCCGTCGCCGTCGCCGCGGCGTCTGTCGTCCTGCATTACGCTCTGTGTCCTCGCATTGCGGCCGGCGTGCGCGGCGGCAGCGCCGTTCTGGCGTTCGCCGCCGCGGCTGCGCTCGCCCAAGACACGCCCGCTTGAGGCGCGCTCGCCCGAGACGCGCCCGCCCGAGATCTGCCCGCCGAGGCGCTCCTGCGGCCGTGCCGCATTGGCGCCCTGACGCCGCTCCTTCGGACGAGGATCCTGCGAACGAGGATTCTGCAAGCGATGGTCTTGCGAGCGATCGTCTCGCGGCCGTTCTTGCCGCAATCCTGCCGCGACGCTCCGGGCCGGAGACTGCGCTTCCGAGCCGGGCGCCGCGCGGCGGTCCTGCGTCGGCAGGCGCAGCCGCGTCAGCCGCTCGATGTTTCGCAACAGATCGCGCTCGGCGCCGTCGCAGAGGGAGATCGCGACGCCCTCGGCGCCGGCGCGCGCGGTGCGCCCGATGCGATGGACATAGGCTTCGGGAACTTCCGGCAGATCGAAATTCACGACATGCGTGACGCCGTCGACGTCAATGCCGCGCGCCGCAATGTCCGTCGCGACGAGCGCCCGCACATGCCCCGCGCGGAAGGCCGCAAGCGAGCGCTCGCGCTGGTTCTGGCTCTTATTGCCATGGATCGCGGCCGCGGCGACGCCGGCCGTGTCGAGATGTCCGGCGACCTTGTCCGCGCCGCGCTTGGTGCGGGTGAAAATGATCGTGCGCGTCATTTTCGAGTCGGCGAGGAGCTCGACCAGAATGTCTCGCTTGCGGTGGGTCTCGACGAAGAGCACCCGCTGTTCGACGCGGTCGGCGGTCTTGGCCACCGGGGTGACCGCAACCTGAATGGGATCGACGAGGAGCTCGCCGGCGAGCTTGGCGATTTCCGGCGGCATGGTCGCCGAAAAGAACAGGTTCTGGCGCTTCGCGGGCAGCGCTCCGACAACGCGGTGAATCGCCTTTATAAAGCCGAGGTCGAGCATCTGGTCGACCTCATCGAGAACGAAGAATTCGGTCCGGCCGAGATGGGCCGCCCGCGAATCAAGATGATCGACGAGGCGGCCGGGCGTCGCGACGAGCACGTCGAGGCCGCGTGCGAGCGCGCGGATTTGCGCGCCATGCGGCACGCCGCCGAAGACGACCGCGACCGCAAGGCGCATCTCCGAGCCGAGCGCCCGGAAGCTGTCGGCGATCTGGCTCGCGAGTTCGCGCGTCGGGCTCAGCACGAGAACGCGGGCGCCGCCGCGCGGCGCCTGCTGCGGATGGGTCGCGAGATAATGAAGGATGGGCAGGGCGAAGGCGGCGGTCTTGCCGGTGCCCGTCTGGGCGATGCCGACGAGGTCGCGGCCAGCCATGATCGATGGGATGGCCTGCGCCTGAATCGGGGTGGGCGTCGAGAAGCCCTGTTTGGCCAGGGCGCGAAGAAGGGGCGCGGCGAGGCCGAGTCCGGGGAAATCTACCAAGCGGGGGATCTTTCGGGAGGAGCCTTCAGCCGCTCATGCCGGGCGAAAGAGGCTTCAAAGAGTTGGACTGCCCTGCGTGCCTGGGCTGTCGAGCGGGTGCGCTGGCGTGTCCGACAGGAGAATAGCTAGTATCCTTCACGCAATCGGCCACGAGCATCTACACCGAAGTAGATAACGCTATATCGCTGCCCTGGCGCACAAAGTCAAGCCTCAATGCTATACACAACGCCTTCATCGCTTGGTCTTGCAAGTTTATCCTGCCTTGCGCGGGCCGATTTTCAGGGGATTCCAGGCACGCGGGGAGCCAGGTGGTCATCCGGCAACTCGTCTATATGACGGAGCTGTTTGTCGGCGGCGCTAGGCCGATTTGCGACATCCGAGCGCACGCCGGCGCCGTCTCGGGTTCAGGCTCGCCATTGTTTGACTTCGATGACCATCTCGGGCAGTTTGGCCGCGCCTTCGCTCCGGCGCCGACGTTGCCGGAGCGAAGGCCGATTTCGCGACGAAGCTGATCAAGGTCCGGCTGGACGGGCGCGTGCGGGCAGGGCCGGCGCTCCAGTTTTCCTGAAGAGATCGATTGCGACTGCCCAGCCTCTCGGCGGATCGACGGCCGCCGCTTTAGCCTCGACGAATGAGGTGAATGAGGAATTTGTATGGACGACCCGAGCGTGTCCGATTTTGCGGCGCTGAAGCGTGAAGATCTAACCGCCGCGAAGAAGGAAGCGGCATTCAGCCTGCCTCTCGTTAGCGTGATCGTCGTCAATTACAACTATGGCCGTTTTCTGCGGCAGGCCGTTGACTCGGTTTTTGCACAAACCTATCCGAACGTCGAGTGCGTTATCGTCGACAATGCGTCGACCGACGTGACCGCCGAGGTTCTCGTCGCGATCGAGGCGGATCATCCTGAAGCGAAGATCATCAGGCGCCCGCGCAACGACGGACAGTGCGCCGCCTGCGTCGACGGCTTCATGGCGAGCGCCGGCGAATATGTGGTCTTTCTCGACTCCGACGACGTGCTGTGCGCGGCCTTCGCTGAAACGCATGTTTTTGTTCATCTCTCGCTGCGCGTGCCGGTCGGCCTCACGTCGGGCGATATGCTGCAGGCTGTCGATTCGCGGATTGTGCTCGGCTCCTGTTTGGGCGCGAATGCGCAAGCGGAGGACGCCGACCTCCTGCGCAATTTCGACGAAAGCTGTGCCGAATACTGGCCGTTGCCGAAGATGGACGCGTCGATCAAGCAGCAGGTTCGCTTCATCGAGCCGATGGACGTCGGAACCTGGATCTGGTCTCCGACGTCGGGCAACTGCTTTCGCCGGGATGCGCTCGACCTGTTTATCGGCCATCCCGGATTGCGGACCTTGCGCTATGCGATCGACACCTATCTCATCCGCGCAATCAGCGTCCTCACGGGCAGCGTGCTGATCGATCGGCCCCTGTCGATCTACCGTCTCCACGGCGGCAACGGCTTCACCAAGCACGCGCATTTGAACCGCGTCCTCAATTACGATCGATCTGGTCCCAATGATCTCGAACAGCGCTCGCGCGAACTGATCATCGACCATTTTATTTCGAATGCGCGGCTGTTCCATGGCAAGCTGCACAATTCGGCAATCTATTTACAGGCTCTTGAAGCGATCAACGACATCTGGCCGCCGCTGCGGTCGGCCAACAACGGCGAGCAGAGTTATCTCGCCGAAAGGCTCGAAGCGGAGGCCGAAGCGCTCGCCGATGTGTTTGGCGCCGCGACCGTGCTGCATTGGCGGCTGCGTCATCGCTCGAAATGGAAGATGCTGAAGCGCCTGTGTTTTCGAGCCTCCGTCGGCAAGTAGCCTGAAAGCCGTCGCTTGAATTTGCCCAGTTTCGTCCACAGAGAATTTTCTCAGGAACATTGAATGTTGAACAACAAGAGCAATTGCGAACAGGCGATGCGCTGAAGGTGTGATTGCCGATCTCTCCGCCGAGCTGACAGCCGCGAAACCTCGCCTTACAAGCCATCCCAGCTCGCCGACCGACGCCGGCCGACGCGGCGACTGTCATCTTCCACATTTTTGATATATAGCGACCATACTGCTGCCGATTTCTTAGAAAAAGCCTTGCCGGTTTCGTCAAAACATTTCTGCGTGATGGGCTGCCGGCTTCAAATCGAACTATGGCTGGATCAAGATGCAATTCAATATTGTGACGCCCGTTCTCAACGGAGAAAAGTTTATCAATGAAACAATTTTAAGCGTGGTTAGCCAAGCGGGACCATTTTCGATCCGCTACCATGTTCAAGATGGTGGGTCAGCAGATAAAACAATCAAGCTACTGACCGCGTGGAAAAACCGCCTTGCAAACGACTTTCCGATCAATTGCGATGGAATAGACTTTTCTTTTGCCAGCGAGCCTGACCGTGGACTTTATGACGCGGTCAATCGCGGGTTTGCGGCCTGCGGCAGTTCGGATGCGATGGCCTGGATCAACGCCGACGACCGTTACGAACCGGGAGCCTTTGTTACGGTCGCTGAGATCTTCGACGCTCATTCCGATATAGACTGGGTGACGGGACGACCGACGGTCATCAACGAAGCCGGAGGGATGCTCTCTGTTTCGCCGATTACTCCTTTCCCGCAAAAAGCTATAAACGCCGGTATTTTCGAGGGCCGCTTCGCGCGGCCTTTCATTCAACAGGAAGGCACGTTTTGGCGATCCGCATTGTGGGAAAAGGCAGGCGGCCTCAATGCGAATTTCCGGTTTGCCGGCGATTTCGATCTCTGGCGGCGTTTTGCGGCGCAAACCGACCTCGTTTTTGTCGATGCAACGCTCGGTTGTTTCCGCAGGCGCGCGGGCCAGCTCAGCGCCGATATGACGCGCTATCACGCTGAAATCGATTCCTCATTGTCTCCCCGTGAGATCGAAACCCGCGCCAGGGTTGCAAAGGGTTATGCGAAGGCGGCTTTCAAATATAGGGTCCTGGTTCGCCATTACGGCGGACCTTGGGTTTGTGAGAGCTGGCCGATGTGCCGCTTTCCATTTCTTGGCACTCGGGCCTTCAAAGCAGAGCATTGGCGTCTGAGCCTCGCGGCGTTGTTCGAAAAGGACTGGGCGGATTCAAGAAGCGGTTGAGGCGGCGGAACATCGGCTCGATAGCGTTGCGGTTGCGGTAGAGGACGGGCGAGAAGCAGTTTTTCCGGCGCCGGTTGGCCCTGGCGGTTCCGCGGCGCAGCGATGCGCCTTGACCGCGGAGCTGTCGAGCCAAAAGCCTTCGCGAATCATTCACCGCCTCCTCTCTGAGACAATGAATGACGAACCTGCCTTAAGCGAAACCGTTATAGATCCGGAGCCTGGGGAAGCAGGTCGAGGCCTTGTTCTCCCGGCGGCGCTCCCGTTGGCTGCCGCGGTTCGCAAACTGGCCCGAATTGAAAGACTTGGCAGAGCGCTTAGAAAAACAAGAATGCGATGCGGAATCTGCGAGCTCGAAAAAACAGCGTAACTCCGCGACTGAGTTAAAAAGTACGTCATGTTTTCCTGAAGGGACGCGCGCGCGAACGCGACGGTTGTCGTGGGCCGCGCCTGGAACGATCAATGGAAGTTATTTTCTTAGACAACGGTCTGATCAGCCGAGGCGAGCACAGCTACAGCTTGATAAGAATGGTCGGCGAGACGCTCTCGCGGCGCAATGTGCCGCATCGCGCCTTCGGAATGAAATTCATGGACCCCGCGATCGTCGCGGAGACAGGCGCGTCGCCGCATTTCAGCCGCTCGCTCTACGAGAGTGAAAGCCCGACCCTCAAGGAGCGGCGCTGGCTGAAATACCTGGCATTGGCGCGCGGACGCGCTTTCGACGCATCAACTCCTTCAGAGCGCACCAGCGCAGAAGTCCTCAACGCCTCTTTCGAGCGGGATCTCGTCACTCTGCCGCCTGATATCTGGCGCCCCGACAAGCTCATCGTGGCGCCTGGCGTGTCGCAGAATCAGATTTTGGGCCTCATCCGCGCCCTGCTTGCGAAAGCCGACAACGAGAGGCCGCGAGTCGTCTGTCAATTGATGTTCGCGCCGAATTGGACGCCATGGGGGCGCACTGCCAAGCTCGGGCGAAGGCTTTATCGCAAGGCCTTCGCCCTGGCGCGGCCGATGATCGGAAAAACGCTTTTCTTCACGGCTGAAAACCAAGCGATCGCCGGCCTTTATCGTGATCAGTGCAAGATTCGGCCGGGCATCCTGCCTGTTCCCTTTGGCAGCGTCCAGCCGGCGGCGCCGTGCTCGGGCAGGCCGAGGTTTGGTTTTTTCGGCTATTCCAAATGCGACAAAGGGTTCCACCTCTTGCCGCGGGCGATAGAAATTTGCCGCGCGCACGGCCTCGACGCAGACTTCATCATTCAACTCCAGCATGGCGGATGGGAGCCGGCGACCATCGCGGCCGAACGCGAGTTTCGGCAAAGCGAGGGAGTTCGCCTGATCGAGGGCGTGCTGAGCCATGAGGATTATGCGGTCGAGACCGGCAAGATCGATGCGATGCTGCTGCCGTATGATCCCGTCCTGTTCGGCCTTCGGGGATCTGGCATATTCACCCAATCCGTCGCCGCCGGACGCCCGGTCGTCGCCTCGACCGGAACATTTGCCGGCGCCTGCATCGCCAACGGCGAGGCCGAGGGAGAGGTTTTTTCTCCCTATGACTCAGCGGCGCTCGCTGCCGCGATTATACGACTCGCCGGGCGAATGGCTGATAGCCATCGCCGCGCGGCCACGTTGGCCAAGGCTTTCGCGCAAAAGCACAGTGCTGACGCCTATGTCGACGTGCTGGTGTCGCATATGGGCGGTGATAAGGTTGTGACAGCGGCGCGGCATGCGGGGTCCGCCCGCGCCGGCGAGCGTGAATGATCAGGTTGGGCGCGGTGTTTGTCGTCGCTCGGCTGGGGAGCCCGGCGTCGGATTGAAGGCGGGCCTCGTGCGCGCAATCGCCTGTTTCGAAGAGATCCTTGCCGAACAGGCGATGCGCTGAAGGCGCGATGCTGATCCCACCGCCGAGCTGACAGCAGAATCGCGCAGCGAGCCTGTCTCGAAGGATGGCGAAGGGCGCTCAACCGCCCCCGCCCTTCAAGACGCCGCCTTTGGCGGCTCCTCAGGACGAAGGCTTCGATCTGATACGAAGGCGGCGGGCGAGCCTTTCATCACCGTGGAAACTCACGCGCGCTCGGTCTGCGGGACGAGAAATCATTATCGGCTCGGCAACCGTTCGGCGCCTCAACCGTAGCGCTTCTGGGTCCAGTCGGCGAGCACGGGCGCGGGATTTTCGGATTTCGTCTCCATATAAGCCCGGTCAACACGGGAGATTGCAGAATGCAATATCGTCAACTTGGCGCTGGCGGTCCGCGCGTGTCGGCCCTGGGCCTCGGCTGCATGGGCATGTCGGACCTCTACGGCCCGGCCGACAGGGCGGAAGGGATCGCGACCATCCACGCCGCGCTCGACGCCGGGATCACGCTTCTCGACACCGGCGACTTCTACGGCATGGGCGACAATGAGCTCCTGATCGCCGAGGCTCTAAAGGGCGCAAAGCGCGACGGCGCTCTCGTCAGCGTCAAGTTCGGCGCTCTTCGCGATCCGGCAGGCCGCTGGAGCGGCGTCGACACGCGGCCCGCGGCGGTGAAGAATTTTCTTGCCTACTCGCTGCGCCGGCTCGGCCTCGACCACGTCGATATTTATCGTCCGGCGCGCCTTGATCCGAATGTCCCGATCGAGGACACGATCGGCGCCATCGCCGACATGGTGAAGGCGGGTTTCGTGCGCCATATCGGCCTCTCCGAAGTCGGCGCGGCGACCTTGAGGCGCGCGGCCGCCGTGCACCCGATCGCAGACCTGCAGATCGAATATTCGCTGATCTCGCGTGGCGTCGAGGACAGCATCCTTCCCGCGTGCCGCGCGCTCGGCATCGGGATCACCGCCTATGGCGTGCTCTCGCGTGGCCTCATCAGCGGCCATTGGCGCAAGGAGGCGGCGGGCGCCGCCGATTTCCGCGCGATGAGCCCGCGCTTCCAGGGCGAAAATGTCGACAAAAATCTCGCCCTCGTCGAGGCGCTGCGAAAGATCGCCGAGGGCAAGGGCGCGAGCGTGGCGCAGATCGTCATCGCCTGGGTTCTGGCGCGGGGCAATGACATCGTGCCGCTCGTCGGGTCGCGCAAGCGTCCGCAGCTCGCCGAAGCGCTCGGCGCCCTCGACGTCGCTTTGACGGCCGAAGACCTTACAGCCATCGAACGCGCGGTGCCCAAGGGCGCCGCCGCGGGCGAGCGTTACCCCGCCGCCCAGATGGCGCATCTCGACAGCGAGCGTGGCTGAGGCGGCGGCCTATGCGCTCCCGTGGCCGCGCCGACCGCGATCCGTTATGGTCGGAAAATGTCCCGCATGACGCGCGGTTTTTACGCTGAGAACAATCGCGCCTCGGACCCCCAGATTTAAAGAGCAGCTGCGCACTATTTGGCTTGCCCCACCTATCCCGGGGCGTGAGGCTAGAGCCGGCATTTGCTGGTTCGAATTGCTATAATCTTCGCGCGCACGAGCGAATCAGGCGGACCTCATGAGTGATGACAAAATTGAGCCGGTGCACCTAACGGAGGACCCGGAGACGGGAGATAGGTTTCTCGTCTATGGAACTGACAAGGGACTGCGGCTCGACATCCGGTATGAGGGCGACACCCTTTGGATGACGCAAGCGCAGATTGGTCAATTGTTCGGGAGAGACGTTTCCAGCATTTCAAGACATATCAATAACATATTCGAGGAGGGCGAACTCTCCGAATCGACTTCTTTGCAAAAAGTGCAAACAACTTCCGGTAGGCCCGCGTCCATGTACAACCTAGACGTGGTGATTTCAGTCGGTTATCGAGTCTCGTCAGCCCAGGCCACGGTTTTTCGCCGCTGGGCCACGAGCATTCTTGTTCAGTTCGCGAAAAAGGGATTTGTCGTAGACGCGCCACGGCTCAAACAGCCAGAGAATGTAAACCGGGTCGCTGAGCTACGGGAGATCATTCGTGATATTCGCTCTGACGAGGCAAATGTTTACAGCGAGCTGCGAAGAATTTGCGCGATGTGTCAGGACTATGATGGCACAACGGAAGCAGCTAGAGAGTTCTATCAGCGTATTCAGGCCAAACTCATCTATGCTGTAACGTCACACACCCCAGCAGAAATTGTTTCGAGCAGAGCAAAACACACATCCGAGAACATGGGGCTTCAAACATGGCCAAACGATAATATCAGGAAGGCCGATGTAGTCGTCTCTAAAAATTACCTTTTTGAGACAGAAGTAAAAGAGCTTAATAGACTCACGACAATTCTTCTTGATATATTTGAAGATCAGCTTGATTTAGGACGCCTCGTCGTCATGCTGGATGCCAGCAACCTGCTTGACACGCAATTGCATCAGCTCGGGCGCACGGTTTTGAAAACAGGCGGCTCGGTAACGGCCTTGCATGCAAAGCGCGTGGCCGAAGAGCAGTATGAAAAATTCGATCGGCAGCGGAAATTAGAGCGCCAAAGAGAGGCCCAGGAACGTATTGCCACCCTCGCAAGGGAAGCTCGGAAACTTCCCAAATCGCCGCGCCGCTGAGGAAGAGCCGGAGCCGCCGACCTTCGCCAACACGATTGAGGCGTTGGCACGCGGCCTCGGCCTCGCTGCCTCATCGAGACGCGCTCCAAGGGTCTTTGCGAGCGACAGGCCATTGCCGCCTTCTTCGTTTTCGCGGACTATCGCCCGATCCCGAGCGCCAGGGGGAGGCCGCCATTCACAAGAAGAGCCATCCGTTTCTTTCGTCGCTGCGGACCGGACATGGCGGCAAGGTCGTGTCGGCGACCGATGCGGTGCGCCTCATTCGCGACGGCGACACCGTCGCCACCGGCGGCTTTGTCGGGATCGGCTTTGCGGAGGGCATCGCGGTCGCTCTCGAGGAGCTGTTTCTCGCCGAGGAGGAAAACGACCTCAAGGCGAGCGGGCGGCCGCAAAACCTGACCCTCGTTTACGCCGCCGGGCAGGGCGACGGGCGGCTTAAGGGCCTCAACCATTTCGGCCATCCGGGGCTCGTGCGCCGCGTCATCGGCGGCCATTGGGGGCTCGTGCCGCGTTTGCAGGAACTCGCTATCGCCGATCAGATCGAGGCCTACAACCTGCCACAAGGCGTGATCACGCATCTTTTTCGCGATATCGCGGCCCATCGCCCGGGCCATCTGACAAAAGTCGGGCTCGGCACCTTCGTCGACCCCCGCTTGGGCGGCGGCAAGATCAATGCCCGCACGACCGAGGAGCTCGTCGAGCTGGTCACGATCGGCGGCGAGGAGGCGCTGTTCTATCGCGCGTTCCCGATCGACGTCGCCATTATCCGCGGCACGACGGGCGATCTCAACGGCAACATCACGATGGAGCGCGAGGCGCTCACGCTCGAGGTGCTGGCTATTGCGATGGCGGCGCGCAACTCGGGCGGCATCGTGATAGCGCAGGTCGAGCGCGTCGCCGATAGCCACTCTCTCAGCCCGCGCGAGGTCAAGGTTCCGGGCGTGCTCGTCGACTGCGTGGTCGTCGCTGAGAAGCCGGAACACCACTGGCAGACCTTTGCGACCGCGTATAGCCCGGCGTTCTCCGGAGAGATCCGCGTGCCGGCCGGCTCGCTGGCGCCGATGGAGATGACGGAGCGCAAAATTATCGCGCGCCGCGCCGCCCTCGAGCTTTTGCCAAACGCCGTGGTCAATCTCGGGATCGGGATGCCGGAGGGCGTCGGCGCCGTCGCGCATGAGGAGAAGATCGGCGACCTGATCAGCCTGACCGCCGAGCCCGGGGTGATCGGCGGCATCCCGCAAGGCGGCCTGAATTTCGGCGCGTCGGTCAACGCCGACGCGGTGATCGATCAGCCCTATCAGTTCGACTTTTACGACGGCGGCGGCCTCGATCTCGCGATTCTCGGACTTGCGGAAGCGGACAGCGAAGGCAACGTCAACGTCTCGAAATTCGGTCCAAAGCTCGCTGGGGCGGGCGGCTTCATCAATATCAGCCAGGCCGCAAAAAAGGTCGTGTTTGTCGGTGCCTTCGAGGCGTCGGGGCTGCGCGTGGCGATCGAAGACGGGTCGCTCTCGATCCTGCAGGACGGCCGCAGCCGCAAGTTCGTCGAAATGGTCGAGCATCGCACGTTCGCGGGCCGCTATGCCGCCAAGCGCGGGCAAGCGGTGCTCTATGTTACAGAGCGCTGCGTCTTCGCGCTCACGCCGGAAGGATTGGAGCTCATCGAGCTGGCGCCGGGCGTCGATATCGAGCGCCACATCCTTTCGCGCATGGCGTTCCGCCCGATCGTGCGCGAGCCGCGTCTGATGGACGCGCGCATCTTTCGGCCCGAGCCGATGGGGCTTCGCGAGCAGCTGTTAGAGAAGCCCCTCGATCAGCGTCTGCTCTTCGATCCCGAGACAGACACGTTCTTCGTCAATTTCGAGGGACTGTCGCTGCGCTCGCAGGCTGATATCGAGAGCATCCGCGATCTTGTCGCCGAACGTCTCGGCGGCCTCGGACACAAGGTGCGCGCGATCGTCAATTATGAGAATTTCACAATTCTGCCGGAACTCCTGGACGCCTATTCGGCCATGATCGCCGATCTCAGCGAGCGCTTCTATACGAGCGCGACGCGCTATACGACCAGCGCTTTCCTGCGCGCGAAGCTTGGCGACGCCTTGCGCCGCCAGCAGCTCACCCCTCATTTGTTCGAGACCGCAGGGGAGGCGCACGCGCGCCTGCGCGCTAACGAAACTGCTCAGGCGCCTGCAGGCTCGTGACGTGCGCCGTAATTGACCGGCGCTCAGCCTCGCCCGAGACGAGTGGCGCCGCCGTGACTGCATGATCAAGCCTGCCACGGGTTCGCCAACGCGCCTTCACCGATTTCAGCGTGCCAAGCTGGCGGCGCCTCCGCTATGCTGGCGCCACGCGAAAGACAGGAAGGCTCAAAATGGTCGAGACCGCCGCAGACCAGAAGAATCCGCTTCTCGAGCCTTGGACCGGTCCCTTCGAGGCGCCGCCTTTCGGGCGCATCAGGCCGGAGCATTTTCGGCCAGCTTTCGATCTCGCCCTGAAGGAGGCGCGGGCCGAAAACGCGGCGATCGCCGCTGATCCCGAGCCGCCAAACTTTCGGAACACGATCGAGGCGCTGGAGCGCGCGGGACGCAGCCTCGATCGGGTCGCAAGCGTCTTCTTCAATCTCGCGAGCGCCCAAAGCAACGACGAGATCGAGGCGATCGAACGCGAGATCGCCCCTGTGCTCTCGCGCCACCGCAGCGACTTTTTCGCCAATGAGGCGCTGTTTGCTCGCATCGCCGCTCTGAAGGCCAATGAGTCCAAGCTCGGGCTCGATCCGCAACAGGCCCGCGTGCTGGAGCGCTACCACCTGAATTTCACGCGCAATGGCGCGGGGCTTTCCGCTGAAGCCAAAGCGCGCCTCGCCGATATCGGCGAGCGCCTCGCGACGCTCGGCGCGGCGTTCGGCCAGAACGTGCTTGCCGATGAAAAATCCTGGCTGCTCGTTCTCGATCACGGGGATCTCGACGGTCTGCCGGCGTCCTTCGTCGCGAGCGCCGCGCGCGCGGCCGCCGACCGCGGCTATGAGGGCCAGCATCTCGTCACTCTGGCGCGTTCGAGCGTCGAGCCCTTCCTGCAATTCTCGAAGCGTCGTGACCTGCGCGAAAAAGCCTTTCGCGCCTGGAGCGCACGCGGCGAGAACGGCGGCGCGACGGATAATCGCGCCATCGCCGCAGAGACGGTGCGGCTGCGCGCCGAGCGCGCGCGCCTTCTCGGGGCTCCGAGCTTCGCCCATTTCCGCCTCGCCGACACGATGGCGAAGACGCCCGAGGCGGCGCTTTCGCTGCTGCGCTCTGTCTGGGCGCCGGCCCGGGACCGCGCCGCCGAGGAAGAGGCGGCGCTGCAGGACATCGCCGCGAGCGATGGCGGCAATTTCAAACTCGCACCCTGGGACTGGCGCTATTACTCCGAAATCCGACGCAAGCAGGCCTATGACTTCGATGAGAGCGAGATCAAGCCCTATCTGCAACTCGACCGGCTGATCGAGGCGGCTTTCTACGTGGCCTCGAGACTGTTCAGGCTGAGCTTCACCGAGCGGTTCGATCTCGAACTCTATGATAAGGATGCGCGCGCCTGGACGGTGATGGGTCCGGGCGGCGCGCCGGTCGCGCTTTTCATCGGCGATTATTTCGCGCGGCCCTCGAAGCGCAGCGGCGCCTGGATGAGCGACTTCCGCGGACAGCAGAAGCTCGACGGCGAGGAGCTTCCGATCATCGTCAATGTCATGAATTTCTCCAAGGGCGGCGACGGCGAGCCGAGCTTCTTGAGCTTCGACGACGCGCGCACGCTATTTCATGAATTCGGCCACGGCCTGCACGGCATGCTGTCGGACGTGATCTATCCGACGATTTCTGGCACCAATGTTGCACGGGACTTCGTCGAATTTCCCTCGCAGCTCTATGAGCACTGGCTGGAGCAGCCGGAGATTTTGCGCCGCTTCGCGCCTCACTGCAAAACGGGCGAGCCGATGCCCGAGGCGCTCTTGCAGAAGCTCCTCAATGCGCGGCGGTTCAATCAGGGCTTCGCCACCGTGGAATATACGGCTTCGGCGCTGGTCGATCTAGAATTGCATCTCGATCCGGCGCCGGGCGACATCGACATTACCGCTTTCGAAAGAAAGGAGCTCGAGCGCATCGGCATGCCGGACGCGATTACGATGCGCCACCGCACGCCGCACTTCCAGCATGTCTTCTCGGGCGATTCCTATTCGGCCGCCTATTACAGCTATCTCTGGTCGGAAATTCTCGACGCCGACGGTTTCGAAGCCTTCGTCGAGGCCGGCGATATTTTCGATCCCGCGGCGGCGCGGCGCCTCAAGGACTTCGTCTATGCTGGGGGCGATAGCCGCGACTATGAGGAGGCCTATCGCGGCTTCCGCGGCCGGGATCCCTTGCCGGAGCCCCTGTTGCGCAAGCGCGGCCTCGAGGCCGCGCCCGCCGGGGACGCCTAACGAGAGGTCCAGTCAGGCGATATGAGACAATGCGCGCAGGGCGTGGGCGGTCAGCGCTCCATAGGGCGGATAGATGAGTCGCGGCCCCGAAAAGCGCGACTGCACATCACGGCTGGCCTCAAGGCGCGCGCCTGACGTGACCGAGGCAGGCCGTGGCGCGGGGCGTCCAACCTGCGTTTTCTAGTTGAGATCGCCCGGCAGACCTGGGATCGGCATGATCTTGACGCCTTCCTCCAGCAGGGCGCGCGCCTCTTCGGCGCTTGCCTGGCCGTGAATCGGGCGATCGGGCGCCACGCCGTGATGAATTTTCAGCGCCTCTTCGGGGAAATCAGGCCCGAGATCATCAGAATTCTCGAGAATTCGATTGCGCAACTCGACGATCATCGCCCGTGTCTTGGCGTCGGCGCAAATTTGGGGAACAGCAGGCTCCGGCGCAGGCGGGGGAGCGGTCTCGCGCGGGGCGTCGGAGCGCACGCGCCGCGCAAGCGAAGGGGCCATGATGTCCTTGACGACGGTCACACTGCCGCAGATCGGGCAGGAGACGAGGCCCGACGCAGCTTGCGCCTCGAAGATGTCTCCGCTCTGAAACCAGCTTTCAAAATTGTGCCCGTTGCCGCAACGCAACGCGAATTTGATCATCGCGCGGATTCGGTCAAAAGCTGATCGAGCTTGCCGTCATAGTGAAGTTCATAAAGATCGTCGCAGCCTCCGACATGCCGGTCGCCAAAGAAAATCTGCGGGACGCTGGTGCGGCCGGTCCGCTCCGCCACATCGCGCCGAACCTTATGGTCCGTCTCGACCGAGATCTCGGTAAATTCGAGATTCTTCTTTCGCAGCAAAGCTTTCGCTCTGTCGCAATAGGGACATGTCGGGGTGGTGTAAATAGTGATTTCGGGCATCAAGCGTCCTTCCCGTTCCTGCATACAAGAAATATCGCCAATTTCACAATCGGCGCCAAGAGCGTGACGCTTGGCGCCGGAAGCCGCCGGTCGAGGTTGTCGCAAAGCCGCCAATACCTTAATATTGAAGCACAATGCCCAGACCATCCTTGAAAAAGCGTCGAGGCGGCGATCTTCCGGCCAAAGCTGCGGCCAAGGCTGCGCTCAAAACGCCGCTCAAAATTCCTCTCGGCGAGCTGGTCGGCTGCCCGTTCCATGAAGTGCGCATGAAGCTGGCGGCCGCGGGCCTGCGCCCGACGCGGCAGAGGCTTTCGCTCGGCTGGCTTCTGTTTTCGAAGGGCGCGCGCCATCTCACCGCCGAAATTCTCCATGAGGAGGCGCAATCCTCCAACGTCTCGATTTCGCTCGCGACGATCTACAACAGCCTGCATCAATTCACCGATGCCGGCATCCTGCGCGAGATCGCAGTCGACGGCGCCCGCAGCTTTTTCGACAGCAACACGAAGGCTCACGATCATTTTCTGGCCGACGGCGTTTTGATCGACATCCCCGAAGTGACAATCGATCCACAGAGCCTGCCGCAGCCTCCGGCCGGCAAGCGGATCGCCGCGATCGAGGTGTTCGTCCGCCTCCGCGACGCCAGCGAGTCATAAGTCTTGGGGTTGATGCAGCTCACAAGCGAGGCGGGAGACGCGCGGCGCGAGGGCGCGCCGATCGGCGTCCTTCTGGTCAATCTCGGAACGCCCGACGCGCTCGGCTATTGGCCGGTTCGCCGCTATCTCAAGGAATTTCTCTCCGATCGGCGTGTCGTCGATACGCCACGGCTGATCTGGTGGCCGATCCTCAATCTCGTCATCCTGTCGCGGCGGCCGCAACGCAGCAGCAAGCTCTACGAGACGATCTGGAATTTCGAGCGGAACGAGAGTCCGCTGAAGACGGTCACGCGCGCGCAGGCCGAGAAGCTCTCGGCCTGGATCGAGCAAGGAGGACTGGGCGAGGGGACGCCTGAAGGCGGCTCCATCCCCGTCGAATGGGCGATGCGCTACGGCAGTCCGTCGATTCTCAGCGGATTTGAAAAGCTGAGGCAGGCGGGCTGCGCGCGCATTCTGGTCATCCCGCTCTATCCGCAATATGCCGGCGCGACGACGGCGAGCGTCGCCGACAAGGTGGAGGAGACTCTGGGCCGGTTGCGCTGGCGGCCCGAACTGCGCAGCGCCCCGCCCTATTACAAGGACGATGTCTATCTCGACGCCCTCGCGCAATCCGTGCGCGAAGGACTGGCGGCCCTGGATTTTGCGCCGGAAGTTCTTCTCGTCTCTTTCCACGGCGTGCCGAAATCCTATGTCGAGGCCGGCGATCCCTATTACGACCACTGCGTCGAGACATGGCGTCTCCTGCGCGAAAGGCTTGGCCTTTCCGACGAGCAATGCCCGCTGAGCTTCCAGTCGCGCTTCGGCCGGGCGCAATGGCTCGAGCCCTATACGGATGAGACGGTGAGGGCTCTCGCCGCCAGAGGCGTCAAGCGGATCGCTGTGCTGACGCCCGGCTTCTCGGTCGATTGCCTGGAAACCATTTCCGAGATAGGCGTCGAAAATCGCGAATTCTTCAAGGAGGGCGGCGGCGAGAAATTCGCGCTCATCCCTTGCCTCAACGACAGCGAGCCTGGCATGCGGGTCATTCAGTCAATCGCCGCGCGCGCGCTCGAGGGCTGGATCTGAGCGGCCGACGCGCACCCCAGGGTTTATTCCGCCTGCTCCGGGAAAACCGCCGCCACGAACCCGTCCTTAAACCACGGCACGAGAAGGCGCCCGCCTCCTCGGCAACCGCCACGCTGGGTCGTGCTCCGATAGACGAGCGCAGATTTTCCCGAAGCTGCACGGCGCATGGCAAATTTACGCGATCACGCGCTTGTGATCAGTCCGGCGAGCCTTGACCTTTCCGGTTGTGCAGGCGGCGCTCCCAGTCGAGCGCCTGCCGGACGATCTCATCCAGATCGTCGTGTTTTGGCGTCCAGCCGAGCTCGGTGAGGATGCGCTCGGCGCCGGCGACGAGCGAGGCCGGGTCGCCCGGACGCCTGCCTTTGAGCCGCACGTCGAAATCGACGCCGGACACTTTCTTCACGACATTGACCACCTCGAGCACGGAGAGGCCGCGCCCGTAGCCGCAATTGCAGGTGAGGCTCGCGCCGCCCGCCCGCAGATGGTTGAGCGCGAGAAGGTGAGCGTCGATGAGGTCCGTCACCTGCACATAGTCGCGGATGCAGGACCCGTCTTCCGTCGGGTAATCGGTCCCATAGACGTCAAGGCCCGGGCGATGGCCGAGCGCCGCCTGGACCGCGACCTTGATCAGATGGGTCGCGGCCGGCGTGGATTGGCCGAGCCGACCCTTGGGATCGGCCCCTGCGACGTTGAAGTAGCGCAGCGCGACGAAGCGCAACTCGTGCGCGGCGGCGACGTCCTGCAGCATCCATTCAACCATCAGCTTGGAACGGCCATAAGGGTTGATGGGCGCAGGCGTGACGGTCTCGAAGACGGGATTGCCCGGCGGCTCGCCATAAACGGCGGCGGTCGAAGAAAAGATGAAATGCTCGATCTTATTGGCGACGGCGCATTCGAGGAGATTGCGGGCCTTCGCCGTATTGTTGAGGTAATAGGCGAGAGGGTCGGCGACAGACTCCGGCACGACAATCTTGGCGGCGAAATGCGCGATCGATTTGACGCCGTGCTCGGCGATGATCTGATCGACGAGCGCCTTATCGCCGAAATCGCCGACGACGAGCCGGGCCTGCGGCGGGACCGCCCAGCGGAAGCCCGTCGACAAATCGTCGAGGACGACGACCTTCTCGCCTGCGTCAACGAGCGCGAGCGCCATATGCCCGCCAATGTAGCCGGCGCCCCCGGTGACCAGAACCGTCATGTCTTCTCCAATAAATTGCCGCGGATTACAGCGATCGATGCGAATCGCGCCAGTCACAATAATGACCCGACGACACGACGGTCACGCGTCCGTCGTTAAGGATCAGTGTCGCGTAAGTTTGGCGGTTTGGCCAAGTTTAGCGGTTCAGCATCGCGCCGGTCGGGCCACAGCCGCGGTTTGCTGTCGTTATGCGACGCCAGAGCCGCGGCCGGGGCGTCTGGTTTATTGCACAAATCTTGATTATGATCGCCCTCCAGAGCAGGATGCGAAAGGTCGAATGCGCCTCCTCGCGTCGATCCGCTCCAATAATCCATAAATGGCCACGATCATGATTTTGGATCTTTTCCGTCCGAAATCACCCTGACCTCATTCATTTGGCGCGCTCGCTCGAGCGGCGCTCTTCTTCAAGGACAATAGATGACGAAGCGGATTCGCAAAGCGGTTTTTCCGGTCGCAGGTCTCGGAACGCGTTTTCTTCCTGCGACCAAATCCGTCCCGAAAGAAATGCTGACCATTGTCGACCGCCCGGTCCTTCAGCACGTCGTCGACGAAGCGCGCGAGGCCGGGATCGAGCATTTCATTTTCGTCACCGGCCGCAACAAGGCGGTGATCGAGGATCATTTCGACATCGCTTATGAACTCGACGACACGCTGCAAAGGCGTGGGAAGATCAAGGAATATGAAGCTCTGAAAGCGGGGCTGCCGGCTGCGGGCGCGACGAGCTTCACCCGCCAGCAGGAGCCGCTCGGCCTCGGCCATGCCGTCTGGTGCGCGCGCGAGCTCGTCGGAAACGAGCCCTTCGCGGTTCTGTTGCCCGATATGGTGACGATGGCCGGCGCGCCGAAATCCGGGCGCTGCCTCGCGCAATGCGTCGCGGCCTACGAAAAGCATGGCGGCAACATCATCGCAGTCGAGGAAGTTCCGCCCGAGGAGACGCATCAATATGGCGTCGTCGCTCTCGGCAAGGATTTCGGCGCATCCTTCGAGATTACCGGCATGGTCGAGAAGCCGCCGAAGGGGACGGCCCCGTCCAATCTCATCATTTCGGGCCGCTACCTTTTGGGCCCCGAAATCTTCTCCATTCTGGAAACGGTCGAGAAGGGAGCGGGCGGCGAAATCCAGCTGACGGACGGTATGAAACGCCTGTCTTTGAAACAGCCTTTCCACGGCGTGCGCTTCAACGGCAAAACCTATGATTGTGGCTCGAAGCTCGGCTTCCTGTCCGCCAATGTCGCTTTTGCGCTCGCAAATCCCGAGCTTGCCGGTCCGCTCAAGGTCGAACTGAAGAAAATGGGGGCCTGCTGAGCGGCAGGCGCCGCATCCCGCCCGGTAGCGATCGAGGCCGCCGTCGCCTTCAGGGCCGTCCGCGATCGGGCGCCCGCCGCCGGCGCGCCGGGGCAATACCGGGCGGCCTGCGCCTTCTACTTCATGTTGAGGGCGGACATGTAAAGTTCGAGAATCGCCTCCATCTCCATCCGCTCGGCGTGGTCCTGCTTCCTGATTTTGACGATCTGGCGCACGACCTTGACGTCGAAGCCGCGCCCCTTCATCTCCGCATAGACGTCGCGAATATCGTCGGAGAGCGCCTTTTTCTCTTCCTCGAGCCGCTCGACGCGTTCGACGAACTGGCTGAGTTCGGCGGCGGCGACGCCTTCATCGGCGATGTCCTTCGTCATGGCGAATTGTCCTTCATTCGTTCAATGCCGCGGCGCCGGGGCCTCGACCGACCAGCCGCAATGTGCCCTTCCCGCGCGCCGGTCAAGGCGCGGCAGGAGTAATCCCCGCTATTTGACCTCGGCGTGGCGTCCAGTGCGGCTTGGATAGAAGGCGATCTGATGCGCCTCGGGCCGGCTGAGGAGATTTTCGAGAACTGGCGCGAGGCGTTCCGCCATGGCGGCGGCCTGCGGCTTCGAGGCGATCAGATCCTGGCGGATTTCGATGAGGAGCCCGGGTATTCCGCGGCGCGTGACTTGCTCGTCGAGCGTGTCGCCGACGAGCGCTCCGCCATAGGGCTCGTTATCGCCGACGACGAAGCCAGCGTCCGCCAGCCCCGCGATGAGCGGCGGGGCAAGCCGCGGATCGCTGTCCCACAGAATCCCTGCCTCCCAAGGACGCTTTGCTCCGCGCCAGCAGGGGGTGAAGGAATGGATCGAAAGGATCGCGGGCACAGGCCCCCGCTTCATCATCGCCTCGATCGCTTGCGACACGGCCGCGCGATAGGGGCGCCAGGACAGCGTCAGGCGCCGCTCGATTTCCTCTTCGTCGATTCCGGCATTGCCGGGAATGATCGCGCCGTCCGAGAGCTGCATGACAAGCGTCGGATCGTCGGCGCCGCGATTGGGATCGATGAGGAGGCGGGAAAAGCGCGAGAGCACGGCCGGCGCACGAAGCCGCGCCGCGAGCCCCCGCGTGAGGTCCGCCGCGCCGATGTCATAGCCGATATGACGCTCGAGCTCGCTCGGCGGTAGGCCGAGCGTCCCGTAACCCTCCGGCAACGCATTGCCGGCGTGATCGCAGATGAGGAGCGCGCCGGCGTTGAGCGGCCCCTCGATCCATTCGACAGCGGCGTCGTCCCGCGGCGGGGCAGGGCCTTTGGAATGGTCCATATGCGGCTCCTTGTGGTCGAGCGGAATCGAAGGGCGCAGTGAGGCGGCGATTTGGACGAAGGAATCGCCCGGCCGCGAACACCGCGCCCATGAGAGGCGCCGAAACCTCGGCTTTAATCAACTGTCTTGCGGCGCTGGCCAAGTGCGCCGCCCCGCGATAGAAGGAAACGTTTTCGGCCGGCGCCCATCCGGCGCGCCGGACGCCCTATCTGTGGCGCCTTCCGGTCGCGGAGGGGCTTTCAGCGGATCTGATCGCGACCTTGACGGCGATGAGACGAGCGTTTACTTCCGCCAGCGTAGCGCTTGGCGTCTTCCTGACGGCAGCGTTCGCGGCGCGCGCCGATTTCCGTTTGTGCAACACGACCTCGGGCCGGGTCAGCGTCTCGCTGGCCTATACGGACGGCGAAATGTGGGTCAGCGAGGGTTGGTGGAATTTGAAGCCGGGCGCTTGCGAAACGCTCGTTCGCGGTCCGCTCGCGGCTGAATTCTATTATGTCTATGCGATGGACGAGCGCGGCGGCGAATGGAAGGGTAAGGCTTTCATGTGCACGCGCGACCGGGAGTTTCGCATCCTTGGACGCGAGGACTGCTTTGTCCGCGGCTTCGACCGGACGGGGTTCTTCGAAGTCGACACCGGCAAGGAAGCGAAGAACTGGACCGTCCAGCTGACCGACCCGGCAGCGCCCCGGCCAAATCCTTAAAAACGCTCGCGTCAAGTTCATCGAGGCTCCCATGCGGCGACTGCGACGATGCAAGATCATTGCGACCATTGGGCCGTCTTCAGCCAATCAGGACACGCTTTCCGCGCTGTTCCACGCCGGCGCCGATGTGTTCCGCATCAATATGAGTCATGCGTCACATGATTCGATGCGCGATCAGGTGCGGATGATCAGGGCGGTGCAGAAGGAGGCGAGGCGGCCGATCGGCATTCTGCTCGACCTGCAGGGGCCGAAACTGCGCATCGGGCTCTTCAGGAATCGTGTCGTGAAGCTTCTGAAGGGGGCGATCTTCACGCTCGACTCCAATCCCGAGCCCGGCGACGAAACGAGGGTCTGCCTGCCGCATCCAGAGATCCTCAAAGCGCTGGAGCCCGGCCATACGCTTCTGATCGACGATGGCAAGGTGCGTCTCCACGTCGTCAGCGGCGACGAGACGCACGCCGTCGCCATCGTCGACGTCGCCGGCGACGTCTCCAATCGCAAGGGGGTGAGCCTGCCCGACACCGAGATTCCGGTGTCGCCGATGACCGACAAGGATCGCGCCGATCTCGAAGCCGGCCTCGAGGCCGGGATCGATTGGGTGGCGGTCTCCTTCGTGCAGCGCCCGGAGGACGTCGCCGAGGTCAAGAAATTGACGCGCGGGCGCGCCGCTGTGATGTCGAAGATCGAAAAGCCGCAGGCGATCGCCAAGCTCGACGAGATCGTCGAGATTTCCGACGGGCTGATGGTGGCGCGCGGCGATCTCGGCGTCGAAATGCCGCTCGAGAAAGTGCCGGGCCTGCAAAAGCGCATCAGCCGCAACGCGCGCCGCCTCGGCAAGCCGGTCGTCGTTGCGACGCAGATGCTGGAATCGATGATCAATTCGCCGGTGCCGACGCGCGCGGAAGTTTCCGACGTCGCGACAGCCGTTTTCGAAGGCGCCGACGCCGTCATGCTGTCGGCCGAAAGCGCCGCCGGGCACTATCCGGTCGAGGCCGTCGCAACGATGAACAAGGTCGCCGAGGAGGTGGAGCGCGACGCCTATTTTCGCGGCATCATCAACGCCCAGCGCGCGACGCCCGAAGCGACGGGCGCCGATGCGATCGCTGTCGCCGCGCGCAACGTGGTCGAGACTCTCGACCTCAAGGCGATCGTCGCATGGACTTCGTCGGGCGCAACCGCCCTCAGGATCGCGCGCGAGCGTCCCGTCGCGCCGATCCTGGCCTTGACGCCAAATCCGGAGACAGCCGGGAAGCTCGCCTTGGCCTGGGGCGTCCACCCGGTCGTCACCAAGGACGCGCATGACATCAACGACATGTCTGCGCGGGCGGCGAAATTCGCCTTTCGCGAAGGCTTCGCCATCGTCGGCGACCGCATCATTATCGTCGCCGGCGTTCCTTTTGGAACCCCGGGCGCGACCAATATGGTCCGCATCGACTTCATCGAGGAGGCGGCGACGGTCCCGCCGAACTCCGCGCCTGCGATGGAGCAGCAGCTGCAGCAATAGCGCCGGCCGCGCGGCGGCTCGCGCCCTGGAAAGTTGAGGCGGTGACGGCGCCTTGGCGTCGGCGCTCATCGCGCGCCGCGGCCTTGCGGCGGCGCTTGCAAAGACGATCGTTGCTTCGTAACCTGCCAATGGCAGATTGAAGCCGTTCATGTTCGGCGTAGCTCGGATGACGACGCGACGCGAATTGTTGAAAGGCGTTGCGGCGGGTTCCGGCGTCGCGACCTTATCGTCCAGCCAGTTCTTTGCCGAGGCTAAAGCCAGGCTCTTCGATTATGTCGTGGTCGGCTCGGGCCCCGGCGGCGGTCCGCTGGCGTGCAGGCTGGCGAAGGCAGGGCATACTGTTTGCCTGATGGAGGCCGGAGGCGCCGCAAACGATCCCGACACCAGGCGTTTAATGGAGGTGCCTGCATTCAACCCCAAGGCGACGGCCGATCCGAATATCGCCTGGGAATATTTCGTGCGCCACTACGCCGACGACGCGCAACAAATCAAGGATAGCAAATACGTCGCCGCCAAAGCGGGAATTTTATATCCGCGCGCGAGCGCGATTGGCGGTTGCACGGTACACAGCGCGCTGTTGCTGCTCTATGCGAGCGACTCCGACTGGGAATATATCGCGAATCTCACCGGCGACGGCAGCTGGGCGCCCGATCTCATGCGCGCCTATTTTCGCCGCATCGAGCGTTGTCGCTATGTGGCCGCGCAGTTGGGCGATACCGACGAGGAGCGTCACGGCTTCGACGGCTGGCAACCCACGGAATTGCCCAATCCCCACTTGTTCTACGATGACCCGCAGTTCAGGCAAATGCTTTATGCCGCAGAGCGCCTGATGGGAACTTCCGGGGATGTGGATCTGCTTCTTCAAAACAGGCTCGATCCCAACGATTACGCTGTGACCAAGAGCGACCGGCAGGGTCTTTATACGATTCCGCTTTCCACGCAGAAAGGCTCGAGGTTCAGCCTTCGCGAGCATGTGCTGCAAACCGCGGCGTCGTTTCCCAATCTCACCATCATGACCAACTGCCTCGTCACAAGGGTTCTGTTGGACGGCGATGTGGCGATCGGGGTTGAGTATATGCGCGCGCCCCATTTGTACCGGGCTTCGCCGCTCTCCGATCCGAAGGCGTCTGCGCCGCGGCCGATGGAAATACGTGCCGCCCGCGAGGTCATCATTGCGGCGGGAACGTTCAACAGTCCGCAAATTCTGAAGCTGTCCGGAATCGGATCCCCCGACGAGTTGTCGAAGTTCGGCATAAAGACCCGAATCGAGCTGCCCGGGGTAGGGACCGGCATGATGGACCGGTATGAGGTTTCGGTCGTGACGGAGGTCAAGGATCCATTCGGGCTGTATGCCAAATGCGTCCCCAAATCGCCGACGAATCCCTGCATGCTGGACTGGCGGCAGGGCAAGGGCATCTATGCGACCAACGGGCTGGCCATTTCCGGCATTCGGAAATCCGACGCTTCGCGACCGGACCGCGATCTGATCATCTCGCTTACGAGCGGACCGTTCCACGGTTACCATCCCGGGTGGGAAAATGACTTTTCCCACCCCACGCAGTTCAGCTGGCTGGTGCTGAAGGCGCACACCAATAATCGCGCCGGCACGGTGACGCTCCGCTCCGGCGATCCGCGCGATCCTCCTGCGATCAACTTCCATTACTTCGAGGAAGGCACCGACCATGACGGGGAGGACCTCGCCTCCGTTGTCAACGGCGTGCAACTGATCAGGCAGCTGAATGCCCAATTTCCGGGCCACGTCTCGTCGGAGCTAAGGCCGGGGCCTGGAGCGCAGAGCGCAGCCGAGATCGCCGCTTTTGTGAGGAACGAGGCATGGGGCCACCATGCTTCCTGCAGCAACAGGATGGGCGCGCGCGGCGACCCTATGGCGGTGGTCGACAGCGAATTCAAGGTCTTCGGCGCACGTCATCTGCGCGTTGTCGACGCATCGGTATTCCCGCGCATTCCGGGCTACTTCATTACCGTTCCGATTTTCATGATAAGCGAGAAGGCTGCGGACGTCGTTTTGGCGGATGCCCGCCGCGCCGGCAAAAGCAGGTAGCGCGATCGAGGACAAACGATCGCGCTCCAGATCATGTCGAAGGGCGTCACGCGGGCAAGTTTACGAGGCCGAAGGCTGGCAAGTCGCCCGACGCGAACTCGGGTTACAGCAAAGGCGCGTTGACGGGCTCGACCTTGACATAAGTGTCGGACGCTTCCGAACCGGTCAGGGTCCCGGACAGGACAAAGGAGCGTTCCGCGTCCGACATCATCGCGGCGATCGGGAAAACCCAGCTGGAATATCCCTGATTGTCCTTCAGTTTGACCTCGACGAGGACATTTCCGTCGAGCACCTGCACGTTGCAGCTGAACGGCGCGTCGACCTTGCCGATGCGGATGTAGCCGATGACCTTGACGGAGGTGTTGGGCTTGACCGTGACCTTCTGGAGAAAACTCCACCTCGAGGTTTCGGTGGTCGAAAAGCTCTGCTCGGCGGAAAAGCTCACTTCCGCGCTCACCTCGACATTCGCTTCGCCGACGAGAGGCAGCTTCGCCTTCACGCCCGCCTTGGTCCCGACCTTGAGGCCTTCGGTGAATTTGAACGACTGGCCATCCTGGCGGGAATAATCATATGAGAAGGTCGCTTCGAGCGGATCGTCGGGCGACGCGTTGGTGTACGTCTCCTGATGCGCGACGACGCTTTTCAAAGACTGCTTGACTTCGCTGTAGCTGAAATTCGAAATGAGCAGGTCGTAATGGTCCTGATAGAATTCGCTTGAGCCGGTCTCGATTGCTGCAAGGCTTGCGATTTTTTGCGTCGCTCCGATCGAGGTCAGATAGTCGATCGCGCGCTCCATCAGCGTCGCCTGATCGATCGTCTGGAATTTCTTGTATAGAGCCTCGTTGACGTCGAGTTCATTCGAGGTCCCGACGTTTCGTGCCTGGAAATTCATGATCTGTCTCCATTTGCCTTTGGGCCGGCCTTCGCATTATTGCCGCCGGCTGACTTTTGATACCGTCTGACGAATGACGACAGAGTGGGATTTCCCACTTATCAGAGCGAGCGAACACGGGGCTCGCAATCCCCGGGACCATTTTCGGCCAACGAGCCATCGCCGCTATGATCGACATCAGCGTCATTGGATGGACGGGGGCGCCTACCTATCATTCCGCCGTGCGGGGACGTCTCAGTCGGGGCGCGAGCCCGCGCTATCCTGAGGGGCCGGGCAATCCTTCGAGGGGATATTAGGCCGAGTCGCGAGCGCTATCCGCCGCCGAACAAGCTCTCGAAGAAATTGCGCTCGCGCCGGGCGGGCGCCGGCCCCGCGCCTCCTGTGTTGGGGATGAGTCCCGGCGGCACGAGGCCGCCGCTTCGGCTGTCGCCGCGCGGTTCCGCCTGCGCCGCTTGCGCTGGCGCGGAGGGGGTGGGGTAGGGCGGATAGGGCTGGCCGCGCGGCGGCTGGGCGGCGTCCGCCACGGGGGCCGGCGCCTGCCCCGGCCAGAACGGCGCGGGTTCAGGCGGCGCCTGCCACAGGCCCCCGGGCAGCGGCTGCGGCGAGACGCCCTGATGCGCAAAGCGCATATAGCGCGACCAGATCTCGACCGGCAGATTGCCGCCCGAGGCTTTCTTCGTCGGCGAGCTGTCGTCATTGCCGAGCCAGACGCCGGTGACAAGGCGGCTCGTATAGCCGATGAACCAGGCGTCTCGCCAATCCTGGCTCGTTCCCGTCTTGCCCGCCGCCTGCCAGCCGGGCACGTCGGCCTTGCGGGCCGTGCCGGTCAGCAGCGTCTCCTGCATCATCACATTCATCATCGGCAGGAGGGCTGCATCGATGACGCGGCCGTTGCTTGATCCTTTGCGCTGGTAGAGGAGCTTGCCGGCCGCCGTCTTCACCCGCTCGATGATATGCGGCTGCACGCCGAGGCCGCCGTTGGCGAAGGGGGCGTAGGCCGCGACGAGTTCGAGTGGCGAGACCTCCGACGTTCCAAGCGCGATCGAGGCGTTGGGCGAGAGCTCGGACACTATGCCGAGGCGATGGGCGGTTCTGACGACCGTCGCCGGGCCGACCTCGACGCCAAGCCGCACGGCCACCGTGTTGAGCGACAAGGAGAGCGCCCGCGTCAGCGTCACCGGCCCGAAATATTGCCGCGAGTAATTCTCCGGCTGCCAGCCTTTGACGTTGATCGGCGCGTCCTCGCGCACGCTCGCCGGGGTCAGGCCTTTTTCAAGCGCGGCGAGATAGACGAAGGGCTTGAAGGCCGAGCCCGGCTGGCGCTTCGCCGCGACCGCCCGGTCGAACTGGCTCTCGGCGTAATTGCGCCCGCCGACGAGCGCCTTGATCGCGCCCATGGGGTCGATCGAGACCAGAGCGCCCTGGCCGACGCCGAATTTCGCGCCTTTCTGGTCGAGTTCCTCGGTCAGCGCCTTTTCCGCATCGGCCTGCAAGGCGGCGCTGACCGTCGTTGTCACCACAATGTCCTGATCGATCGCGCCGACCGTGTCGTCGAGCACGTCCATCACATAATCCGCGGCGTAATTCGCCGAGCCCGCGCCGCTCTTGATCGCCTGCGCCGGATGGGCGAGAGCGACCTTCCCCATGGCCTCGGTGATGAGGCCTTCCTGCGTCATCGCCGCGATGACCTCGGCGGCGCGCCTTTCCGCGCCGTCGGGATTGTGGTTCGGCGCGAGCTTCGTCGGCGCCTTCACGAGGCCGGCGAGCACGGCGGCCTCGGCGAGCGTCACATTGCGCGCGCCATGGCCGAAATATTTCTGCGCCGCCGCCTCGACGCCATAGGCGCCGGAGCCGAAATAGACGCGGTTCAAGTAAAGCTCGAGCAGCTGGTTCTTCGTATATTTATGCTCCAGCCAGACCGCGAGGATCGCCTCCTGGATCTTGCGCGAGAGCGTCCGCTCCTGCGTCAAAAACAGGTTTTTCGCGAGCTGCTGCGTCAAGGTCGAGCCGCCCTGCATGGCGCCGCCCGCGGCGTTGCGCGTCAGCGCGCGCAAAATGCCGAGCGGATCGACGCCCCAATGCGAATAAAAGCGGCGGTCCTCGATGGCGACGAAGGCCTTCGGCAGATAGGGCGGCAAATCGGCGAGGCGCACCGTCGCCCCGCCCGTATCGCCGCGATTGGCGAGCAGCGTCCCGTCATCGGCGAGAACCGCGATGTTCGGCGGTCGTTTCGGCACTTCGAGCTGATCGATCGGCGGCAGTTTCGTCGCATAGACGGCGATGACGCCCGCCCCCGCGATGCTCGCCCAGACGAGCGCCGTGAAAACCCACGAGAGCAATGTCACGGACAAGGAGCGCCGGCCGGAACGCTTGCGCGGCCGGCGTCGCGCATTCGGCTTCTTGCCGGCGGGGGTTGCGTTCACGGCGGTCCTTTCGGGCGCGGGCCCGAATGTCGGTTCGCGGCGCTCTCTCGCCTCGCGCTTCGTCATGCCGCGCCGTAAATCCCTGATCGCAAAGAATGCCGCCGCGGCCGCGCCGAATTTGCGGGCTTTTGGCTTAAAACCGGGTAAAAAAGCTGCAAAACCGGGCGCTGTCGCGCGGCCGCCGAGCCAGAGGTCTACGGCCGCTTTGCGGTCATTCAAAGGCGCGCCGCGCGGCTGCGAGACCGGCTTTAGCCGCGGCTTGAAACGGCTCCGGATTTGGCCGGGACAAAAGCCGCCCAAGGCCCGTTGAATGCTTGCGATTTCGCTTGAGCCGCGCCAAAGTCGCGCCCCCGGGCGGCGCCCAAGCCTCGCACGGGTTTGATCGAACGGATGGACGCGCCATGAAAGTCACCCTCGAACGAGCGGCCCTTCTGAAGTCGCTCGGCCACGTCCATCGCGTGGTGGAGCGCCGCACCACCATTCCGATCCTGTCGAACGTGCTCATCCAGGCGAAGGGCCAGTCGCTTCTCCTCAAGGCCACCGACCTCGATCTTGAAGTGACGGAGCGCCTGCCGGCCGACGTCGGCGCCCCCGGCGGCACGACGCTGCCGGCCCATACGCTCTATGACATTGTGCGCAAGCTGCCGGACGGGGCGCAGGTCTCGCTCGAGACGACCGGCGAAAACGGCCAGTTGCAGCTGCGCTCCGGCCGCTCGCGCTTCAATCTGCAGACCCTGCCGGACAGCGATTTCCCGGACCTCGCCGCCGGCGACTTCTCCCACGATTTCACCCTTGCGGCGGGGGACCTCAAGCGGCTCATCGACAAGACGCAATTTGCGATCTCCAATGAGGAGACGCGCTATTACCTCAACGGCATCTTCCTGCATTCGACCGAGGTCGAGGGCGCGGCGCTGTTGCGCGCGGTGGCGACGGACGGGCACCGCCTCGCGCGGGTGGAAATCCCGTGTCCAAAGGGCGCGTCGGGGATGCCCGGCGTCATCGTGCCGCGCAAGGCCGTCGCCGAGGTGCAGAAGCTCATCGAGGATCCCGCCGCGGAGGTGCGCATCGAGCTGTCGACGACGAAGATCCGCTTCACCTTCGGCGATGTGGTTTTGACCTCGAAGCTGATCGACGGCACGTTTCCGGATTATATGCGCGTCATTCCGTCCGGCAACGACAAGCGGCTCGTCGTCGATCGCGCGCCCTTCGCCGCCGCGGTCGATCGCGTTTCCACCATCTCATCGGAGCGCGGCCGCGCGGTGAAGCTCGCCGTGGCCGAAGGCAAGCTGGTGTTGTCGGTGACCAATCCGGATTCGGGCTCGGCGCAGGAGGAGCTCGACGTCGATTATGACTCGGCGCCGCTCGATATCGGCTTCAACGCGCGCTACCTGCTCGACATCACCGAGCAGCTCGACAGCGACACGGCGCTGATCAAACTCGCCGACCCCGGCTCGCCCACGCTGATGCAGGACCGCGACGGCGCCAGCGCGCTCTATGTGCTGATGCCAATGCGGGTGTGAGGGCCGCCCTCGGCGCATCGCCGCCCGCAGGACAAAATGCGTAGAGGCTAGCGCGCTTTCGATGAGTCGCGCCAGGTCAATAGGCATAAGCATGTTCTCTCGAAAAAATCGGTCAACTTTTTAAGAACATGCTCAGGCTTCATCTCGCAAAATGATCGTCAACAATTCCTCGCCGCCTTCAAACGGCGCCTCGAATAATGTGTCAAGCGTCGGTTCAGACAGACGGAGTCAGAGCTTGGGAAACGGCGCTGCGCCACGCTTGTTGAAACACCACATCCAGCTCATAATGTCCCGCCGCAGCCAGCAGCATTTCGATGAGGTCTTCGTCGCCATATCTATTTTCGTCGTTGCTATTTAAGGCGATGATGTGGGACGCCATTGCGTGCGTCATCTCGCCGACGCCTTCAATCTTGCGGGTGGCGGCAACATTGAAAGGCGAGGATAGGGCGTCTCTGATTACCAAGGTGAGCCAATGAATAATTACGCTCAACACTATGGTCTTATTCTGTGTGCTAAGGTCGGCGAACCATTTTGCTTGTGGCTGTTCGGTCATGCCGTTACTCCTCCGGAGGAAACAATCGAACAGGCTCCCCGCCGGGGCCTTCTTCAATCAACCGTCCTCCTGTAGAAAAGCCTAACCCATAAGGTTCGCGAGGCAATTTTCCGGTTTCGACGCCACGTTCTTCGCTTCGCTTTAGGATCGGCTTCGTAAGTCGAATCCGGATGTATTCGTCCTAAACCCTCTCATCACACCGCTGTAAGTTGCATCGAAGCACTGGCTCGCCAGGCTTCCTCAAAAGCGTCGGAAAGGCCATACGAATGCGCCATCTCGAAAAGGAGCGTCACGAGCTCTTCGTCGTCAAATCGTTCTTTGCTTTCAAGGTTGATCGCGATGATATAGGGCATGATCCTATGCGTCATTTCTCCAATTCCGCTCAGCTTGCGGATGGTAGAATCATCGAAGGGCGTGATGATCGCAACATCACGAATAATCAGGGTAAATTCGTAGACCAGCTTGCTGAGGATAATTGTTTTGTTTCGTGCGCTTAGGTTGGCAAACCATTTTGCGGGAGACTGGCCGATCATGCCTTAATCCTCGGTTGGTAAAATTCGAACAGCGCCGCCGCCTCCGCGCTCTGCGGGACCGACTATATTGAGCTGTCCTTCTCCGGAAAACCCTTGTCCGTGGCGTTCGCGCGCCAGTGCATTGACATCAAGGCCTCGCTCTTGCAGTACTTTAATTCGCGTATTGCCGTTTACAATTGCTCCATCTGGCTTGACCTTGAGAGACTCCGATAAACCTGGCTTCAGACTTTGAATAATTTCCGTCGTTGGCTGGTTTCTCCAATGTTCAAGCGACCTTTTTGCTTGTGGGTCGGATTCATAAGTCGAGTCCGGGTGTATTCGTCTTAGCGGCGGGGGATCGTCGGCTTGCGCATATTGTCGTCTGCCGTTCGTACCGCCAACGCCGCCCGATCCCCATCGCCCGCTCTCCCGCCCATTGCCCGCGGGAACGCGGGGCTGATCGGGATTGTATCTCTTTAAGAGGTCGAAGGAACCGGCGTCGAGGCCTTTGAGCAAGGCGCGCGGCGAGAGACCGGCCTTCAGTAGTTCGTCCGCCGCGAAAATCGCGAAGGCCTGCTGTTCGTTGGCCAAGGGCGGCAGACCGGCATAATTCAGATGAAGCTGCGCCAGACATTTTTCGCCCCGGCTCCAGAGATTTGCGGACTTTCTGACGGCTTCGAGGACTTGAGCGGCGCTGAGGCGCCGATAAGCCGCCGTAAGCATTGCGATCATGCGGAGCTCTTCGCCATCGAGAGCGCGGCTGGCGAGCAAAGCGCCCGCGCCGAGGAAAAACCCGTCGTCGGTCAGTTCGAGACTACGACGAAGCCGACTCTCACGTAGCCGCTTGGCGAATCGTCTCTTTAAATCGTCAAACTCGATCACCAAGCTCCTCCGCTATACCAACAAGGGATTGGCGGAGCTTAGGATATGTAGGTAGATCTACCTAGTCCGAGATCTATACAAGGCTAGAAGCCGGAGCGCGTAAGATCGTTCACCGGCGCGGCCTCGGATCGGCGCACCTGCGATCACGTCTCGTCACATCACCAGCAATCCCAGATGCGCGGCCATCGGATCGAAGTCGCGGTCGTCGTGCAGCAGCGTGTGGCCTCGCGCGAGGCAGAATGTGCCGATGATGAGGTCAATGGTCTTGCGGATCGTCACGCCCTTGTCGCGCAGGGCGCGATAGTGACGGGCGGGTTGGACCGCAAGCTCCTGGTCAAGCATCCTTTCGATGCTGAATTGCCGCAGATCATTCTCCATGCGGCCGGCGTGCTCCTCGCGCCGGGCACCCTGCAGGATTTCGAGCAGGATCGGGTTTCCGACAAGGATATCGTCGGGATCCTCAATTGACCGGAGCGTACGAACCGCTCTCGAGATCACGCAGGTTGGCGATCCAGACCGAGCTATCTACGACGATCAAGAGCGCGGATCGAAAGGTGGGAAATTTTCCTGGCGGTCTCGACGCAGGGCATCGAGATCGCCTTGCGAGCCGAGGCCGATCATGTCGGCGATCGCGCGTCGGCGACGGCTCCGCCGCACCAAAACGCGGAGAGCTTCTTCGATAGTCGCCTTCTCGGTGGAAAGACCCGTCGCGGCCATGGCCTCCGCCAGAAGCTCTTCGTCAATGTCGATAGCGGCACCCATGGATGCCAGACCTGCATGTTGTGCGTGAATTATACACATTCGCAAGCAAGTAGGTAAGCTCCGCGCCCTTCACGCCGCCTTCTGATAGTCCTTGATGTCGGAAAAGCTGACGTCCGGCCATTTCTCCTGCTCGTAGCGCAGCTCCCAGGCTGAAGCGCCCATGAACACCGGCGCGCCGTCGAGATCGACGGCGATCGAGGCGGCGTGCGCGCGGATGAATTTGTCGAGCTCGGCCGAATTTTCCGCCGCGACCCAGCGGCAGGATTCAAAGCGGCTCGTTTCGAAGGAAACGCCGAGCCCATATTCGGCCGCAAGCCGCTCGGCGAGCACATCGAGCTGCAGCGCGCCGACGACGCCGACGATCGCGCCCGAGCCGTCGTTCGGCAGAAAGAGCTGCACGACGCCTTCCTCCGCCATCTGGCCCAAGGCCTCGCGCAGTTTCTTGGCCTTCATCGCGTCGCTGATCTTGACGCGGCGCAGGATCTCGGGCGCGAAGCTCGGCACGCCGCGAAAGACGAGGTCCTCGCCCTCGGTCAGCGTGTCGCCGATGCGCAAGGTTCCGTGGTTCGGAATGCCGACGACGTCGCCGGGATAGGCCTCCTCCGCCAATTGCCGGTCCTGCGCGAAGAAGAACTGCGGCGCGTTGAGCGCGATATTCTTGCCGGTGCGGACGAGCTTCGCCTTCATGCCGCGCTTCAGGCGCCCCGAGCAGACGCGCATGAAGGCGATGCGGTCGCGATGGTTCGGGTCCATGTTCGCCTGAATCTTGAAGACGAAGCCGGTCATCTTGTCCTCGCGCGCCTCGACATGGCGCGAGGCGGCTTCGAGCCCCTGCGGCGGCGGCGCGAATTGGCCGAGCGCGTCGATGAGGTCGCGGACGCCGAAGTTGCGCAGCGCGCTGCCGAAATAGACGGGCGTCAGATGGCCTTCGAGGAAGGCCTTTTCGTCGAAGGTCTTGAGGCCGGCGCGGGCGAGCTCGATCTGCTCGCGGACGGCCTCGGCCTCAGGTCCGAGAAGCTCCTCAATGAAGGGATCGTCGGGGCCGGAGACCGCGACAGGTTCGGCGTCGCGGTCGAGCCGGCGCACGAGATTGCGCGAGAGGTCGAAGGTGCCGGCGAAGCTGCGGCCGCTGCCGAGCGGCCAGGTCATCGGCGCGACGTCGAGCGCCAGCGTCTTTTCGATCTCGTCGAGGAGGTCGAAAGGATCGCGCGTCTCGCGGTCCAGCTTGTTGATGAAGGTGAGGATCGGGATGTCGCGCAGGCGGCAGACCTCGAAGAGCTTTCGCGTGCGCGCCTCGATGCCCTTGGCGGCGTCGATGACCATGATCGCCGAGTCGACCGCGGTCAGGGTGCGATAGGTGTCCTCGGAGAAGTCTTCATGGCCCGGCGTGTCGAGAAGATTATAAACGCAATCGCCATATTCGAAGGTCATCACCGAGGTGACGACCGAAATGCCGCGCTCGCGCTCTATGCCCATCCAGTCGGAGCGGGTCTGGCGCCGGTTGGCCTTGGCGCGCACCTCGCCGGCAAGCTGGATGGCGCCGCCGAAAAGCAGGAGCTTTTCGGTGAGCGTGGTCTTGCCGGCGTCGGGGTGGGAGATGATGGCGAAGGTGCGCCGTCTTGCGACGGGATCGGGAGAGCTCATGGCGCTAGGTCGCAAGCGCGCGCGGCGATGTCAATCGCCGGGTCAAGGAGGGAGGGTCATGACGGACAGCGATGCCTTCGAGCTGAAACGTTTCGTCGACGCGCAGGAGCGCGTGATCGGCGATGTGGAGCGGGAGCTGACACAGGGGCGAAAGCGCACGCATTGGATGTGGTTCGTCTTTCCGCAGATTGCGGGGCTTGGGCATAGCGCAATGGCGCAGCGTTATGCGCTCGCCTCGCGGGCGGAAGCCGAGGCCTATCTGCGCCACCCGGTTCTCGGGCCGCGGCTGCGGCGCTGCGCCGGGCTCGTCAACGCCATCGAGGGGCGCGCCGTCGAGGAGATTTTCGGCTGTCCGGACGACCGCAAGTTTCAGTCGTCGATGACCCTGTTCGCCCATGCGACCGACGACGCGCAGGTATTCATCGATGCGCTCGCCAAATATTTCGGCGGCGCGTTCGACAAGGCGACGCTGGAGCGGCTGTAGCGGCTCAGCCCGAAGGGCCGAACGGCGGCGGCTTGGGGGCTGCGTGTCGCCAAAGCGCGAAGAAATGGTTGAGAGGCCCGCGCCCGCCGCCGACGCTGAGCTCGTCGGCCGTCTTCAACGCGCCGGTGACATAGGTCTTGGCCGCGCCGATCGCCTCTGTGAGCGGAAGCCCGCGGCCGAGATAAGCGGCGATTGCGGAAGAGAGCGTGCAGCCCGTGCCATGCGTGCTGCGGGTTTTGACGCGCGGGGCGGAGAAGACAAGTTCCGCGATGCCGTCGAAAAAAAGATCATCGCAGCTTTCGCTCAAAGCATCGCCGCCCGTGATCAGCACGGCTTTGGCGCCGAGGCCGACGAGCCTTTGCGCCACAGCCCGCATCTCGTCGAGTGCGGCCGGGCGCGGCAGGCCCGCAAGGCGCGAAGCTTCATCGAGGTTGGGCGTCACCACCGTTGCGAGCGGAAACAGGCGCCGCGTGATCGCGGCCGCGACGCCGGAGGCGGCGAGCGCGTCGCCGCTGGTCGCGACGAGCACGGGATCGACGACGATCGGTAGAGGCGTACGCAGGGCAAGGCGGTCGGCGACGGCTTCGACGATGGCGACCTCGCCGAGCATGCCGGTCTTCACCGCCGCGACGGCGATGTCGCCGAGGATGGCGTCGATCTGCGCGGCGACGAACTCAGCGGGCGGCAAATGTACGCCGCGGACGCCTCTCGTGTTTTGCGCGGTCAGGGCAGCGACGACAGCCATGCCATAGCAGCCGAGCGCCGCGAAGGTCTTGAGATCGGCCTGAACGCCCGCTCCGCCGCTCGGGTCGGAACCGGCGATGGATAGAATGTTCGGCGTCATATTGGCTCTTTTCGGTCCAACGCTCTGCGCGTCGCCGCCGCGCCGAGGCCTCTCGGCGGCTGCGGCGCCGGAACGGCCCGGCGAGCATGTGGTAAAGGACGCCGCCGACAAAGCCGAGGCCTGCGAGGACAAACCCTTGAGCCGTTACGGGCACGGCCGGCTCATAGCTCGCATAGGCTTGACGCGCAAATCAAGGTATCGAAATCGGCGGCGACCGCGACAAGCCTCTGCCGGATTGCGCCATGGCCTCGTTGGCGCGGGAAAGCTTCTCCAGGCGCTCGACGATGCGCGTCATCTGAAAGCCGCGCTCGCGGACGAATGCGTCCTCATCGCCGGTTAGCCGCTGCCCTGCGCTTCGCTCATGCCCTCCCGCGCGCTGTCCGCGTCGAACTCGGAGACGATCCTAATTCGTCGATCGCGCCGCCGAGCCTCTGCCGGTCCTGCTGCGCATATTCTGGAATCTGTGACGCGACGAGCGCCAGCAGGCATCAGAAGAAAACCGCTCCCGCGCGCATGAAGGCGCTTGTCGCCCCGGCTACCCGAGCGCGCGCGTCGCGATGATTTCCGGATCGCTCAGACCGTGCAGCCGGCGCGCCGCCGCGTGGGCGAAGCGCAGCAGCACGGCGCGCCGCGTCGGCGCGGCGATGCGATGCTCCGGCGCTTCGCGCAGGATCTCGGCCCCATAGGCGTCGGCGACGATCAGCCCGGCGTCGGGCGGCATGATCTCGACAGGGATCGTTTCGGGAATGGCGAAATAGAGACGGTCGCAATGGGCGCGATATTCGCGCCATTTCATGTCGGCGCGGAAATCGGCGACCGAGGATTTGATCTCGACGATCAAGAGCCCGCCGTCGTCGGCGAGTGCAACAATGTCGGCGCGCCGCCCGGACAGCAGGGGGAGCTCCGTCACCGTCGAGAACTGCAGGCGGCTCAAGAGACGTCGCGTGCCGCGCGCGACGAAAAGCGCGGTCTCGGACTGTCGTCCGTCATGAGGCGTTCGAGGCTGCGTCAAGCGTGGCGTCATTGCCGTCTGTCGGGCGCCGGCCCAGCAGACTGCGCCGGGCGCTCGGCGCTCGAAAGGATGGATTGCGAAACATGCGCCAAACTGACCGCCCGTTCAAGCCGCGGGCGGCGTTGCGACACGGCTGGGAATCGGGGTTAACGGTCATTTGAGTTGGAGGATCCCGAGGAGGAAGTCTGGGCTCCATCCGGCGGTTTTTCGGCGGAGTTTGACGCTTCCTTTTGTCTTGCTGGCGCGCACGAGATT
>WBZN01000110.1_pt1 | contig 121654 bp, 117 predicted proteins | sample 5204281 | NCBI WGS metagenome assembly WBZN01 (sample SAMN12344347, study PRJNA552823) | activated sludge metagenome | biome: Activated sludge suspended growth; feature: Nitrification reactor; material: Wastewater; isolation source: activated sludge from nitrification reactor of wastewater... | reverse complement strand
GAACAGGACCGTGAAACGAACCCGCGCCAATGATAGTATGCTACTCGCATGCGAAAGTAGGTCACCGCCAGACTCTTATTAAAAAAGCCCCTATATCTCATGATATCGGGGCTTTTTACTTGGAAATCGGTGTGCCTAGTTGATGAATGACAACCTGCCTGCAGGGTTTGTTGCGGGGTCAGGTTTAGTTTAAGAAAGCCAACACCAGAATTTTAATTGATCAATGAAAAGAACGTTTTTACTTAGGCTTTTCTGTTTTATGTGGCACATATAAGCTGTTGAAATTGTGTTACAATGCGCTTGTGATGGGCTTCGGGCCCATTTTTTGTTTCCGTTAATATGGCTATGGACCTGACTGCATCGATTGATAGGTTGTTAAAGCAACTGGGCTACGAGTTGGTGGATTTGGAGATGTCCAATCGCGGTAAGTTGCTACGCTTGTTTATAGACAAGCAAGATGGCGTCACGATTGACGATTGCGTGTTTGTCAGTAACCAGGTATCACACTATCTCGCTGTTGAAAATGACGTGGACTATGATCGGTTGGAGGTTTCTTCGCCAGGGCTAGATAGAGTGCTGAAGAAGCCGGAAGACTTTGAGCGTTTTGCAGGACACCGGGCCAAGATGAAGCTAAGAGTTCCTGCGGAAGGAAACAAGAAAAATTTTATAGGTGTGCTACGTGGTCTGGATGGTGGAAATGTAGTGCTGGAGACAGAAGATGGGGTCTGTAAGCAGGCATTGTCCAATATCGAGAAGGCCCGGTTGGCCCCAGATTTATAGGTGGAGATTGTTATGAGTCGCGAAATATTACTAATGGTTGATGCTTTGGCTCACGAAAAGAACGTGAGCAAGGAAGTTATCTTTACAGCATTGGAACTGGCCTTGGCATCTGCAACCAAAAAGCGCTTTCATGATGACGTAGACGTGCGAGTAGTGATAGATCGCACCACAGGGAATTATGAGTCATTCCGTCGCTGGACTGTCGTGGCTGATGAGATGCTTGACAATCCAGCAGCACAGGTCTCGAAAGAGGATGAGCGTGTAGCGAAAAAGGCCGAAGGCGATACGCTGGAGGAGCCTCTTGAGTCGATAGCTTTTGGACGCATCGGAGCACAAGCTGCTAAACAAGTGATTTTGCAGAAAGTTCGCGAGGCTGAACGGGAGCAGATTCTCAGCGAATTTCTGGCACGGTCCGAACACCTCGTCAGTGGTGTCATCAAGCGCATGGAAAAAGGAAATGCTGTTATTGAGGTGGGTCGCATTGAGGCGTTACTTCCGCGTGAACAGATGATTCCAAAGGAAAATCTCCGTAGTGGAGATCGTGTTCGCGCATATCTAACGCGGATTGAACGCAATGTGCGCGGACCACAATTGGTTTTGTCGAGAATATCACCGGAATTTATCATTAAGCTCTTTGAGCTTGAGGTTCCTGAAATCGAAGAAGGCCTGCTTGAAATTAAGTCGGCCGCGCGTGATCCTGGATCACGTGCAAAGATTGCCGTTAAATCTAATGATCAGCGTCTTGATCCTGTTGGCACTTGTGTTGGGATGCGAGGTTCAAGAGTACAAGCCGTGACAGCCGAACTTGCGGGTGAGCGCGTAGATATCGTGTTGTGGTCCATGGATCCTGCCCAGTTTGTCATCAATGCCATGGCGCCGGCAGAAGTTACACGTATCAGTATCGACGAAGATGCGCATAGCATGGATGTTGTGGTGGCAGAAGATCAGTTGGCGTTAGCAATAGGCAAGGGCGGTCAGAATGTGCGACTGGCATCCCAGTTGACCGGATGGGAACTGAATCTGATGACGGAAGAAGAGGCCGAACAGAAAGGCGAAGAAGAATATGGGCGCACGCGCCAGCTTTTCATGCAGCGCCTGGACGTGGATGAGGAGGTGGCCGATATCCTGATCCAGGAAGGTTTCAGCACGCTGGAAGAAGTGGCTTATGTGCCGTTGAACGAGATGCAGGATATTGAGGCATTTGACGAAGATACCGTAAATGAGCTTCGTAGCCGTGCGAGAAATGCATTGCTGACTGAGGCCATCGCACAGGAAGAGAAGGTGGAAGAGGCGTCGGCGGAATTGCTTGCGCTCGAAGGTATGGATGAAGATACGGCTCATCTGCTTGCATCCAAAGGGGTTTCAACAGTCGAAGATCTTGCGGATCTTTCTGTAGATGAATTGACCGAAATGTCCGGTATGGCAGAAGAACGTGCAAAGCAGTTGATCATGACGGCTCGTGCGCCGTGGTTTGTCTGATCAGGGCGAATGCGCAGCACAGGGGAAGAGAATGGCACAAACCAACGTTACGCAATTTGCCAGTGAGCTTGGCTTATCGGCTGATCTGCTGCTTGAACAATTGAAGTCAGCAGGAGTGGCAAAATCCTCTATCGAAGATGTCCTGTCTGAAGTCGATAAGGCTGCATTGCTTGAGCATTTGAGAAAAGAGCACGGGGCTCAGCAGCCAAAAAACAAGATTACGCTTACGCGTAAGCAAGTTTCCGAAATTAAGCAGTCATCGGGTGCTGGGCGAGGCAGAACAATTCAGGTAGAAGTAAAGAAAAAGCGCGTATTAGTGCGCCGTGACCCTGCCGCAGATGCTTCTGAAGGAGCACCAGTCGAATCGTTGCCGCAGATGGGTGCTGAAGAGCGTGACGAACAGATCGTCACATCAGCGGCGCTTGATGAGGTCAAAGTCGAGGCAATGGAGCCGACAGAGATTTCAGAGCCTGAATCGCAAGATCAATTGGAGGAGGTTGCTCCAGAAGTAGAGGTCACTCCTGCAGATGAGTCCAGACCAGTGCGAAAAGTGCCGTCAGTGCTGGATGCAGAGCAAATTGCCAAGCGTGGCGACGAGGCCCGCCGGCAAGCAGAGTTGATTGCTATCCAGAGCGAGGAAAAACGTAAAAAGCAAGAAGCCCTGCAAAAAAAACAGGAAGCCGAAGCTAAAAAGGCGGCAGAAGATGAAGCGGCTAAAAAGAAGTTGTCCGAGGGAACGCTTCACAGACCGGTATCCAAGCCTGATAGCCCAAAGTCTTCGGAAGGTAAAGGCAAAAAAGGGGGTGCTGCACCCAGTAATGACTGGAATAGCGATGCAAAGCGTCGTGGAGGTCCCAAGCAGCGCGGTGATGTAGGGATTGGACAAGGCTGGCGTGCCCCAGGGCGCTCTAAGAGTGGGAAGCATCAAAAGGACGATGCGCAGCATGCGTTCTCAGCCCCGACGGAGCCGATTGTTCACGAGGTATTGGTTCCTGAAACCATTTCGGTGGCTGACCTCGCACACAAGATGGCGGTAAAGGCCGCAGAAGTGATCAAGGCGTTGATGAAGATGGGGATGATGGTCACCATCAATCAGGTGCTTGATCAGGAAACTGCGATGATCCTGGTAGAGGAAATGGGTCATGTTGCGAAGGCGGCCGAAACAAACGATCCTGAGGCTTTCCTGACTGATTCGGCACATCTGGAAACTAGTGTGGAGCCCCGTCCACCGGTTGTCACGGTGATGGGCCATGTAGACCATGGTAAAACCTCGCTACTGGATTATATTCGACGGACTCGCGTTGCAAGCGGCGAGGCCGGAGGCATCACTCAGCATATCGGGGCGTACCATGTGGAAACGCCTCGTGGAATGGTTACGTTTTTGGATACACCGGGACATGAGGCATTTACTGCGATGCGTGCCCGCGGCGCCAAGGCTACGGATGTTGTGATTCTGGTCGTGGCGTCGGATGATGGTGTGATGCCGCAGACGATCGAAGCGGTTCACCATGCCCGGGCGGCAAAAGTCCCATTGGTTGTAGCCGTCACCAAAATCGACAAACCCACTGCAAATCCCGAGCGTGTAAAGCAGGAATTGGTTGCGCAGGAAGTTGTGCCTGAAGACTGGGGTGGCGATACGATGTTTATTGAGGTGTCTGCAAAAACAGGGCAAGGGATTGATGATTTGCTCGAGGCTGTGCTACTGCAGGCAGAGGTTCTTGAGTTGAAGGCACCCAAGATTGCTCCGGCCAAAGGTCTGGTGATTGAAGGCCGACTGGACAAGGGCCGTGGCCCCGTTGCAACGATACTGGTGCAATCTGGAACCTTGCAGCGCGGTGACATGTTGCTGGCGGGTACTGCGTTTGGTCGTGTTCGGGCCATGCTCGATGAGAATGGTGCCGAAGTGAAAGAGGCAGGACCGTCTATTCCTGTGGAAATTCTTGGCCTTTCGGATGTCCCCAACGCAGGTGAAGAAACAATTGTGCTGAATGACGAGCGCAAAGCGCGTGAAATTGCACTGTTCCGGCAAGGAAAATTCCGTGATGTCAAATTGGCTCGTCAGCAGGCATCCAAACTTGAAAACATGATGGAGCAAATGACGGAGGGTGAAGTCAAAACCTTGCCGTTGATCATCAAGTCAGATGTTCAAGGTTCGTATGAGGCGTTGTCAACTTCATTACAGAAACTGTCGACTGATGAGGTCAAGGTGAACGTGCTGCACACCGGTGTTGGTGCGATCACCGAGTCGGATGTCAATTTGGCAGCCGCTTCCAAAGCCGTCATTATCGGGTTCAACGTCCGGGCCGATGTGGGTGCACGCAAGCTGATCGAGTCTTCAGGGGTTGATGTACGCTACTACAACATTATTTATGAGGCGGTGGATGAAGTCCGTGCAGCATTAACCGGGATGCTGTCGCCGGATCAAAAAGAGAACACGCTTGGCTTGGTCGAAATCCGGCAGGTATTCCGGATATCCAAGGTGGGCGCAATTGCCGGATGTTTTGTGCTCGATGGCATGGTCAGACGTGGTTCCAGAGTACGTGTGCTGCGCGATCATGTAGTCATCCACGATGGGGAACTGGACTCACTCAAGCGTTTCAAGGACGATGTAAAGGAAGTCAAGGCCGGCTTTGAATGTGGTTTGTCAATCAAGAACTTTAATGAAATCAACGAAGGTGACCAGCTTGAGGTATACGAGATGGTAGAGGTTGCCCGTACTACATTGTAATGGCCAAAGAATTTTCGCGTGACCAGCGAGTAGCCGAGCAACTTCGTCGTGAACTGGCGGATCTGCTGCAGTTTGAGGTCAAGGATCCGCGCATCGGTCGAGTAACCCTGACTGAAGTCGAGGTAGCCGGTGACCTTTCGCACGCGAAGGTTTATTTTGTAACACAGAATGACGCAGATGCTGCGACAAATGCATTGACGAAAGCCGCAGGGTTCTTGCGCAGTCAATTGTCAAAGCGATTACTTTTGCGCTCAGTACCTCAATTACACTTCGTCTACGATGCATCAATTGATCGCGGATTTCAACTGTCGCAATTGATCGATCAGGCCATCGCATCAGATAAGCCTTGACGCTCCCCTCCTTTGCAATACAAGCGCACCAAACGGCACATTAATGGGGTTCTGTTACTGGACAAGCCGCCGGGATTTTCTTCCAATCAGGCTCTCCAGCGCGTAAAGCACCTTTTTACCGCCGCCAAGGCCGGACATACCGGCAACCTCGATCCATTTGCAACTGGGTTGCTGCCAATTTGTTTCGGTGATGCTACAAAATTTTCCCACACCTTGTTGGATGCTGACAAAGTGTACCGGGCGGTGCTCAAACTGGGAGTAACCACGAGCACAGGTGACACTGAAGGTGAGATGACTGCTCGTAGGCTTGTAAATGTCACCAGACAAGATGTGCAAAAGGCAGTAGCGTGTTTTCATGGACGCATAACACAAATCCCCCCTATGCATTCTGCACTTAAGCATCAAGGTAAGCCATTGTATGAGTATGCGCGCGCAGGGATCGATATCGAGCGCAAACCCCGTGAAGTAATTATTCATCAGATTTCATTGGAAAATTTCGCGAAAGATGAGGTGGAAATACTTGTCAGATGCAGCAAGGGAACCTACATTCGAGTGCTTGCGGAGGATATCGGCAATGTGTTGGGTTGTGGAGCCCACTTGATCGTACTGCAAAGGTTAGAGACCGGCGGTTTTCATATTCGGGATTCATACACGCTGCCGCAGTTGGAAAGCCTGACCGATACAGATCGTGATCGATGCGTGCTACCGGTTGATTTTTTACTGCTGGATCTGGCAGCAGTCGAACTAGATGATGAAAGTGCGCGTTGTTTTTGCCGGGGGCAGGTGGTCTGGAAGTCTGGTGTCCATCAATCTGGAATGTTGAGGGTCTACGCGCCAAATCATGTGTTTTTGGGTGTAGCAGAGAATCTAGAAGACGGTACTATTGCGCCACGACGAGTATTGGATAATGCGTTGAAATCTTAAGCTTTCGACAAGTAAAAAGCCACGCCGATAATATCCAACGTGGCTTTATTACGGCAGGAATCAGAATTATTCAAGGTTGGCGTGCAGAGCGCGCATACCTTCTTCCGTCAGGCCCTTTTCATGAATAATCTTGGAAATAATGGCTTCCAGGAAAACCAGTGTGGAAAGTTCGAACACGGTGCCCATAGGCATGCCATGAACAAGACCGAAGCTGGCTTCGTTACCGCTACCGATTGCGCAGACCACATCAGCAATTTCGGCCATTGGGGACTTGCTCTTCATGGAGATCACGGCAATTTGAGCGCCCATGGATTTGGCCTTTTTGACGAGAGGCATCAAGGTTTCAGTGCCACCAGACCCGGATACGACCACGAAAAGATCCCCAGCCTGAATGCTCGGTGTAACGATTTCACCAACCATGAATACCTTATAGCCACTATGCATCAAGCGCATGGCAAAAAAACGGGAAACCAGGCCTGAACGCCCTGCGCCGGTAATAAAAATACGTTTGGCGTTGTCGACGGCAGAAACAATCTTGTCAACCAGACCTTCGTCTGTAGCCTGTAGCACACTGTTGATTTTGTTAAGAATAAGTTCCTGATGCATGGTGAATTACCCCTTATGAATTCTGAAATTAGACGCCAAAAATTAAAAACCACCATATCGGTTCAAAGCGAGCCGAAATGGTGGTTTGGAATTGCGCTAAAGCGCTGATATGGCTTAGTGAGCCAGACCAGTGATCTCGGCAGCGGCAGCAGCTGGATCGGCAGCACCGTAAATGGCAGCGCCAGCTACAATAATGCCAGCACCTGCGTCTTTAACTTGCTTGACAGTGCCCGGCTTGATGCCGCCGGCGACGGAGATGGTTACACCCAGACCCAGGCTCTTGACCAGATTCAGGTCAGAGAACGGTGTCTGGCCAGCGGCTTGCTGGTCAAGACCAGTGTGCACGCCGATGATGTGAGCGCCAGCAGCTGCGGCCTCTTTGGTGCGTGCAGCCTTGTCAGCCACGTTGATCAGGTCAACCTGGCACTGCTTGCCATGTGCGTTGGCGGCCTTGATCACGCCCTTGATAGTGCCCATGTCGGCGGTACCCAAAACGGTGCAGATGTCTGCGCCAGCAGCGTAGAAAGGAGTAGCTTCGTACTCACCGGCGTCCATGGTCTTCAGGTCAACCAGGATCTTGTTGTTGGGGAATTTTGCGCGCAGGGTTTGCAGCAGCTTGATGCCGTTGTGCTTGATGCATGGAGTGCCGATTTCCAGGATATCAACGTGAGGTGCTACCTTTTCAGCCAGCGCAACAGTTGCGTCAAAGTCCAGGGAATCCAGTGCCATTTGGGTCAGTGCCATGATTTAGTCCTCTAAATAATTTAAGGTGGTTAAGATTTTTGCTACAGGTACTACAAAATGATTTATGCGGCGTCTACCAGCTCGCGAATCTCGCGTGCGGCCAGTTCTGCTGCCTTGGAACCCGTTATCGCGCCGCCGATAACGATGATGTTTGGGCCAGATCTGACGACCTGCTGCACTGTTTCCTGTTTGATTCCGCCAGCTACAGAAACCTGAACATTCAGGCCTAGCGCAATCATGGCAGCCAGATCGGCAAATGGTGTTTGCCCAGCCAGTTGCTGGTCAATTCCGGTATGTATCCCAATAATGTGCGCGCCCATATTTGCGGCTTCGGCAGCACGTTTTGCCTTGTCGCGTACATTGATGAGGTCAACCTGGGCCAGTTTGCCGTATGCGTTTGCAACATCGACTACGCCTTTGATCGTACCAATGTCAGCTGTCCCAAGCACGGTAGTGATGTCGGCCCCGGCCTTGAAAAAAGGCTCTGCCTCGTAGTAACCGGCGTCCATGGTCTTCAGGTCGACAAACAGTTTTTTGTCAGGGTGTGCGGCGCGCATGGCCTTAACCAGTGCGAGGCCATTCACTTTAAGGCAAGGCGTGCCGATTTCAATGATGTCCACATAGGGAGCCGCCTGGCGTGCGAGTGCCAATGTTTGCTCGTAATCCAGTGAATCCAATGCTACTTGAATCAACGGCTTCGCCATAATGAATCCTCCGCGGGGTTTAATGGGCCTTGGCTGACTGCATTGCAGATGCAGCGACCTTTAACTCTAAATTAGGTTGGGAACTGATGTCAAGTAAAGTCGAAAAATGTGGCAATAATATCCATTGTTACAGCTGAGTCAGGATGTATTATTCTTCAAGTCCGTACAGCAGGGTCATCTGTTGCTGGATGTAATCCATGGGTTTTCGTTTAAATCCACTCTTGGCAAATTGATGCCAGCGTCCAATCACAAAGCAAAGTAATAAATTTGCCTGAGACTCGGGATCAAATTTACGATTATGTTGCGTTTCGGCAATGCGCAAGGATTGTTTCAGTGTCGATTCCACACGGTCGAATAACTGATTAATTCTGACTTGCAGACGCTCGTTCTCGTTAACGAGGGCATCACCAATTAATACTCGCGTCATGCCTGGATTCTTCTCGGCGAACAACAGCATGACGGTTAACATGCGGCGAACTTGCTTCAGGCCGTCCTGTTCTTCGGTTGATATTTTGTTAATCAGTCCGAAAATCGACTGCTCAATGAATTCGATCAGGCCTTCGAACATTTGTGCCTTGCCAGCAAAGTGCCGGTAGAGAGCGGCTTCAGAAACCTCCAGTTTGGCAGCAAGTGCAGCAGTCGTTATTTTTTCACGCCTGGGAGATTCAAGCATGTTGGCCAAAGTCTCAAGTATCTGCTGTTTTCTTTCACCGGGTTTCGTTGCCATGATAATCCTTAAATTGAAGCCGCAATTCGGGGCAAAGCTAACACGGACCGCAGGCTTGCGTCCACATAGGAAACCCGGCCGCGTGTGCACGTGATATGGATGGTTCTCATTCCCAGTCTTTTGGCGGTTTTAAGTGCCGGGAGACTGTCTTCAATCATGACGCAACGGGTGGGTTGCAGATTGAAGTTTTTCAGCAGCCGGTAAAATCCGTTTATGGAAGGTTTTGGCCGGAACCGGGAGGCCTCGATGCTGAATACTCCAGTAAACAAATCCCGAATTTTCAGGAGTTTCAAAACCTGTTCGGCATAGGCTTGGGGCGCATTGGTATAGACGATCTTTTGCCCTGGCAGTCGTATCAGTGCGGCACGTAACCCGCGTACCAGATGGATCATTTCCGACAAGTTCGGGAAATGATGCGTGTGGTGAAGGAAATGATGTGGATCAGTCCCATGGTGACGCATCAATCCGTGCAGGGTTGCGCCATATTTCTCCCAGTAACTGCGTCGCAGACTGCAGGCATCGGGTTCGCTCAAATGCAAATGTGTCATCAGATAGCGAGTCATGGCCCGGTTGATATGCGGGAAGATATTTGCACTCGCATCATGTAGCGTGTCATCCAGGTCAAAAATCCAGACTCTCTGGCCATGAAAACTCATTTGGCCCTGATCATAGTGCCGACCCCCTCATCGGTCAGCACTTCCAGCAGCAAAGCGTGCTCAACCCGGCCGTCTATGATGTGCACTGATTTGACACCGCTGCGGGCGGCATCCAGTGCGGAGCTGATTTTGGGGAGCATGCCGCCGGAAAGCGTTCCGTCAGCAAACAGGTTATCAATTTCCTTAGCAGTGAGGCCGGTCAGAAGATTGCCGCTCTTGTCCAGAACGCCCGGAGTATTGGTGAGAAGGATCAGTTTCTCGGCGCCGAGTATTTCTGCCAGTTTTCCGGCGACCACATCTGCATTGATGTTGTAGGTTTCTCCATCTGCGCCAACTCCAATGGGTGCAATTACAGGAATAAAGTCGCCGGTATCGAGAAAGGCAATCAAACTGGGGTCGATAGAGGTGATGTCTCCCACCTGACCCATATCGATAAACTCTCCCGGGACATCCCTGTTTTCCATCAATAATTTCTTGGCGCGAATAAAATTTCCATCCTGTCCGGTCAACCCCACAGCCTTGCCGCCATGCCGGTTGATCAGATTGACGATCTCCTTGTTGACCTGGCCACCAAGTACCATTTCCACGACGTCCATGGTTTCCTCATCGGTCACACGCATGCCTTGGATAAAGGTTCCTTTTTTACCCAGTTTATCGAGTAGCTCATTGATTTGGGGTCCCCCGCCGTGCACGACAACCGGATTCATGCCAACCAATTTGAGTAAAACGACATCCCGTGCAAAACCATCCTGCAATTTTGGATCCGTCATGGCGTTGCCGCCGTATTTGATTACGATAGTTTTGTCAAAAAAACGTTTGATGTAAGGAAGTGCCTCTGAAAGTGTTTGTGCTTTCTGGGCGGCGGTGGTGGGTGTCAGCATTAAAATTTCCCGCAGTGGCATCAAATGGCCGTTTATTTTATCGTAAAAACCAAATTCCTCGTGATCGTGTCTGCCGGGGCATACGGGATATCTGGGGTTTAAGCTTGGGACGGATCCAACTGGGGGCACCTGGTATGCAATGTGATCTTAGTTGACCCGCTTGATGAATACTTTCGATCGCCGCTGATAGTTGTAAAACTTCTGCCTTTCCCTGGGGAGAGATTCCACATCGGCCTCAACAAAGCCCCGCTCGACGAACCAGTGGGCGGTGCGGGTCGTCAGGACAAAGAGATGTTTGATGCGTAATTTTTTTGCTTCCTCCTCGCAGTACCGTAGCAACCGATCACCCCGTCCACTGTCCCGGAAAGCCGGGTGCACTGCCATGCATGCAAGTTCGGCCATGCGTTCGTCAACAAATGGATAAAGTGCCGCGCATCCGATAATCAGTCCGTCGTGTTCCATGACGTAGAAATGATCTATTTCCATTTCAAGCCTTTCACGCCCGCGGCGAACCAGAACGCCCTCGGTCTCCAGAGGTTCGATCAGTTGCAGAATCCCACCGACATCGCTGATTTCCGCGCCACGCAAATTTTCCAGTGCCGCCTCTGTAATCATGGTGCCGATGCCGTCATGAGTGAAGAGTTCCTGCAGTATCGCGCCATCGGTGTGGCGGGTAATCAGATGCGCACGCGCCACACCGTGATGGCAGGCGCGCACCGCACCGGGCAGGTAATAGCCGACGTCCTCAGGAATATTCTGCGTATTACGCATAAATTTTGCAGCTTCTTTTGCCGTCATCTCCCTGAGTAGTTCGCCATCGGCATCAATCACACCAGGTGTGTCCATCAGAAAAATCAGTTTGTCTGCATCCAGCGCTATCGCTGCATTTACTGCAACGTCTTCCAGAGATAGATTGAAGGCCTCGCCGGTTAGAGAGTAACCAAGCGGGGAGAGTAGAACCAGTTCACCATCGTCCAGACGTTTCTGAATGCCAATGGCATCAACCTTGCGTACTTCCCCGGTATGCTTAAGATCGACTCCGTCGCGGATACCCAACGGGCGTGCAGTGACGAAGTTGCCACTGGCCACCCGGATGTCTGCGCCGGCCATTGGAGAGTTGACAAGCCCCATTGACAGCAGTGCTTCAATCTCGACGCGTACTGCGCCGTTAGCTTCTTTGACCGCTTCCATCGCATCGTTGTCCGTGACGCGTAATCCACCCACAAAGCTGGCCTTGAGTTTTGCGCGCTTGAGACGGGTTTCGATCTGGGGTCTGGCGCCATGAACAAGAACAAGCCGGACTTCTAGGCTGGCAAGCAGGTTGAGATCATGTGACAAAGCAACAAACTGCCCCTCATTCACCACTTCGCCGCCAAAGGCGATGACAAAGGTGCGTCCGCCAAAAGCATGAATATAAGGTGCTACCGAACGAAACCAGCGAACGAAATCCTGCGGTTGCAAAAGATGGAGTTGAGGACGGTTCTGGGCTGAAGGGCCGCCCGTTGCCTCGGCGTGGGCGTACAAAAATGAAGGCGAGCAGTCCAGAGCCGCACAAAGTTTACGAAGCATGGTCTCTGACAAGCCCTGGAATCCACGCTCGATTCGTGACAGGTTGCCGGTGTCGGCATCTACACGTTTTGAGAGGGCTTGCAGGGTCAGGCCCAGAGATTTTCGACGGCGACGAATAGCTTCACCAAGCGACATGCTGCACCTTTAATGTAACTGATGCATCATTTTATGAACAATCTGCGTAATAAGCAAATTGCTCATGCGGTATTTTGAACTGGCGCGCCCGAAACGATTCGAACGTTCGACCCCTGCCTTCGGAGGGCAGTACTCTATCCAGCTGAGCTACGGGCGCGTGCCGCGGATTATACAGAAATGTGAGGGGGCTGTGCTTGGTACAAGGGGGTGCGGAGGCTATAATTAAGGCCTTTTTATATTTCAGGAGCCGTCATGGGTGATCATCACGAAATGCCGCCAACCACCATTGGCGAATTTGTTGCAGCATTGCTGGGCGGGCTGCTTGCCCCCTTGCTGGTGATCTTTTTACTTGCAAAGCTGGTGCTAGGAATTCAAAGCACGCATGTCGATGATCAGGATCCAGCGAAGATTGTGGCTGCGACAGTCAAGAATATTGAACCGGTCGGTACCGTCTCACTGAAAGATGCCAGTGCGCCGCAAATGGCAAAAACGGGCGAACAGGTGGTCAATGAAACTTGTATTGCCTGTCATGGTACCGGAGCACTTAACGCTCCCAAAATTGGTGATGCCGGTAACTGGGGGCCGCGTATTGCTCAGGGTTATGAGCTCCTGGTCAAGCATGCAAAGGAAGGTATCCGGGCAATGCCGGCACGGGGCGGGAATGCTGACCTTTCAGACGGGGAACTGGCTGCTGCCGTTGTATTTATGGCCAATAAGGGCGGGGCGAGCTTTAAGGCTCCGGAATCGCCTAAACCTGATGCTGTCCCAGCGGCCGATTCCAAGAAGGTGGCTGCTGTTCCGGCAGGCAAGTGATTTGTACTATCCTCCGGCCATTGCCGGAGCAAGATGATCTTCGTCAATGGCGACCTACGTAATCGGTGATTTGCAGGGTTGTTTTTACTCGTTCCGCAATCTTCTAGCCGAGTTTAAATTTGACACCAGCCAGGATCGACTCTGGCTGGTTGGGGATCTTGTCAATCGGGGACCGCATTCTCTGGATGTTCTGCGCTGGATGCATGCAAATTCGGACAGTGTTACTACAGTGCTTGGTAATCATGATCTGCATGCCCTGGCCTCCTTCGAAGGTTTTGTCGACGGGCATCGCTTTGACACATTGACGGAACTGTTCACAGCCCCTGACCGGGATAGTTTGATGGACTGGCTACGCTTGCAACCGTTGGCGCATGCCGAGGGGGGTTATCTGATGATTCACGCGGGCCTGTTACCGCAGTGGGATGCAGCAAGGGCCAGAATATTGGCCAGTGAAGTGGAAACTGTTCTGCGCGGTCCGGACTATCGACAGTTTCTGGCACATATGTATGGCAATCAGCCCGACATCTGGGACGAAACACTGGTTGGTATGGCGCGGTTGCGCCTGATTACCAATGCATTGACGCGATTGCGGGTCTGCACCCCCGAAGGGCGCATGGAGTTTCGTTTCAAGGGAGAGCCAAGTAATATTCCATCCGGATATCTGCCCTGGTTCGAAATAAAATCACGCAAGAGCCGCAAAGACAGCCTGATCGTTGGCCATTGGTCGGCACTGGGCTTGATCACGCGTAAGAATTTCGTTGCGCTAGATAGTGGCTGCCTGTGGGGTGGCAAGTTGAGCGCGATCAGGCTGGAGGACCGGAAAATATTTCAGGTGCCGCGAGCACCGGAAGACGCACCAATAAGGCGATAGCGGTCTCTGCCTCCTTGACCAGCTCCCGGCGGTCGCGACCTGTTGTATGAATTGGTTCCGCAAAGGTCAGTTTCAGCGTAATTTCCTTTTGCGCCAGAATGGTCATTATGGATTGAACCAGACTGGTGTCTCCGGCGTAGGCGATATCCGTATTGGGCCGTCCGTCCAGCAAGGGATATTGCAGCGCGATTGGCCGTACGGGCGCACCGGTTTCCACAGCACTCTGCAGCAAGCTGCTTCTGAAAGGATGGAGGTAGGTGCCATTGCTGGTTGTTCCTTCCGGGAATACGCACAGGCAATGACCCTGACGTAGCGCATTGGCACCGGCGCCAGACACTCTGGATGTGTCGAGGCGGCGTGCGCGTTCGATAAAAATAACCCCTGCTTTTTCTGATAGCCAGCCAATTAAAGGCCAGCTTCTGACTTCGGATTTTGCTACAAAGCGAACGGTTCGAACCGAATTGATGGCCCAGACATCGAGCCATGAGATGTGGTTGGAAACAAACAGAGCAGGCGGAGAATCAGATGGAGGAATGTTGCCCGCAACTTCCACTTTGACATTAAGGATGGACAGGATGTGAACTGACCATCGGTTTATCAGCCGGTCGCGATGCGGGCCATGCAACCATGGCAGAACCATAAATGCCTGCATCATGCCATATGCAAGATGCAGCGCCAGACGTGACAGGCGCCAGCTACGACGCAGGGCTCTAATGGCTGACCCTCGTGACGCCGCCGCCTTCGAGTACCCGGATCCGGTCTCCAGGATGGAATTGTTCGTCAGCTTCCTGCACGATCGCAAGCATTGGTCCATTATCAAGTTTGACTGTCAGTTCCAGCCCATCCTTGCGAGTTACGCTCTCCTCAATGGCACTGCCAGCCAAGCCGCCGGCCACAGCACCGGCCACGGCGCCAACGACGCTACCCTTTCCATGCCCAATGGTGCTACCGGCAACGCCACCCACTACCGCCCCGGCTGCTGTACCAACCTGACTTCTAGTGCCTTCAATCTTGACGGTGCGTACACTTTCTATGATACCCATGCGTACGGTCTGGACCTGACGGGTTTGCTCACGGGAATAGACCCCGCCGGAATTGCTGCTGGCGCAACCTGCCAGTAATGTTGCGATGATGGCCAGACTCCATCCGATTCTGATATTCATTTGAAAACTCCTTAGTCGAGTTGAATTTCCAAGCCAAATGCTTTCTGATAGCGTGCGGCGATTTCTGCGCGTGTGGGCTTGTGGTTCTGTCCGCCACGGCTGGCTATTTTGATGGCGCCCATCACGGCGGCCAGTTGCCCCGAGGTTTGCCAGTCCCAGCCTCTTGCCATCCCAAACAGCAGCCCAGCACGATATGCATCACCACAACCTGTCGGATCAATGATATCGTCGGCTTCCACGCAAGGGATCTCGAGGCACTGTCCGTTTGTGTATATCATTGAACCACGCGCCCCCAGTGTTATCACCAGCGCTTTCACACGCATCGCCATCTCCGCAATAGTTAGACCTGTTTTTTCCTGCGCGAGTTGCGCTTCGTAGTCATTGAGGGCCATGTAATCGGCCAAGCCTATGAAGTATAAAAGTTCCTCACCGGAAAACATCGGCAGGCCCTGTCCAGGATCAAATAGGAAAGGAATGCCGGATGCATGAAAGTCACGGGCGTGCTGAAGCATGCCATCTCGACCATCTGGTGCGATGATGCCAAGCTTTGCTTCTGTTGCATCGGTTACTTTGTTTTCGTGAGCAAAATTCATTGCGCCAGGGTGGAATGCAGTGATCTGATTGTCATCGGTATCCGTGGTGATAAACGCCTGCGCAGTGTAGCTTCCTGAAATGCGGCGAATATGAGACATGTCCAGACCGTTTTCGTCCAGCCAACTGGCGTAAGTGACAAAATCATCGCCTACCGTTGCCATAATCATAGGTTTGCCACCCAGCAGGTTCAGATTGTAGGCAATATTCCCGGCCGTACCACCAAATTCGCGACGCATGTCGGGCACCAGAAAGGCGACATTGAGAATATGAATCTTGTCCGGCAGGATGTGGTTTTTGAACTGATCGTGAAACACCATGATGGTGTCGTAGGCGAGTGAACCGCAGATGAGAGTTTGCATATTCAGATTTGAATGAAATTAAAAATGAGGCATGATCAAAATGGTTTGACGACAACCAGGATGACAATGGCTGCAAGCAGCAGAACGGGAATTTCGTTAAACCAGCGATACCATACGTGATGACGTTTGTTTTGCCCCTGTTCGAAGTCGGTTAGCAGCTTGCCGCAATATAAGTGATAACCCATCAGTATCAGCACCAGCGCCAGTTTCGAATGCAACCAGATGCCGCTGAATCCATAACCCAGCCATAGCCACAGTCCAAACACCAGCGCCAGGGCAGCCAATGGCGTCATGAATCGATAAAGCTTTTTCTCCATGAGCAGCAGCTGAACTGCGGCGGGGCCATGATCCACCATGGCGTGGTTTACAAACAGTCGGGGCAGATAAAAAAGCCCTGCAAACCAGCTGGTAACAAAAATGATATGCAGCGACTTGACCCAGAGCATGCCTATTGCTTTTCCACTTTTCGCAGGTTTTCCAGATGCTCTCCCATTTCCAGGCGATAGGTATAAAAGGCCATGTCAGGATACGGTGCACCCAATGCGCTGCCGGCGGCAGAAAGGTGGCCACGCTCAAGCGAGGCATAGGTAAAAACATGCGTTAGCGCATCCCGCACCCAGACGCCTTTTTCTTCGTGACTGAGCGTACGGCGATAATTGATTTTGCCGTCAAAGAATTCTTCTGGTTGGCGTTCCAGCCATCGTTGCAGATTACGAATTTCCTGACGAATGCTGTTTTTCAGTTCACGCCAATCCTGATGCAACTGTTCGTTGTAGCCTTTCGATTGCACTTCGCCTTTCAGCCGGTCGTGCCACTTGCGGTAAAAAAACAGCAAGTGGTCAACGGTATGGTGAATGTTGCCATAAAACAGCTTGAGTTCGGAACGACGGGTTTCATCCTCAAGTCGATCCAGCGCGTTGAAAAGCCGATCGTTGGCCCAGTGTTGATAATCGGTTTGGTATAGAAAGTACTGTTTGAAACTCATGAGGTTTTACTCCCCAGTTGTTTATCTAGAAAAGTGCGCAGGGCGGGAAAATCCAATGCCCCCACTACGCGCTGCACAATGTTACCTTGCCCATCAATAATGAAAGAAGTCGGTGTGGCCTGAACATTGCCAAACGCCATTGCCAGCGTACCGTCAGCGTCAAGGGCTACGGGGAACGGCAGCCCGTACCTGTTGGAATAATCCAGAACGTGGCTGGGCGGATCATAGGACATGGTTACCGCTATGACATCGAATCCTCTGTCCCGATATTGCATGTAGCTTTCGACCAATGCCGGCATTTCCGCAAGGCAACTTGGGCAACTGGTCGCCCAAAAATTTACCAGAACCATTCGTCCCTTGAGATCGGACAACGCGATGCGTTTTCCATCCAGGGTGGCAAAATTTGCCTGTGGCGCAGGCATGGGTCTGACCAATACCAGACAAAGGCTGGCAAGGAATCCCGCGCCCAGCAAGAACAAAAACAATTTTTTCAATTAATCCCACAACGATAGACCATCATTACCGCAGTGTAACGCTGCCACTGGCAAAAGCAAACTATCAACCACAACCGGTTCCGCGTTTATCGGAATGCTTGCTAGGGCTTATAATGCACACTTTACCTGCCTGCTGTGGCCATGAGTACTCGTCTGCGCGAAATTCCTTATAACTACACCTCTTTTTCCGACCGGGAAATCGTTATTCGTTTTCTGGGAGAAGAGTCCTGGAACATTCTTAATGTACTTCGTGCGGAACGAAAAACAGGGCGATCGGCTCGCATGCTGTTTGAGGTGCTGGGCGATTTGTGGGTTGTCAGCCGGAATCCTTACCTGCAGGACGACCTGCTGGCAAACGCCAAACGACGCAATGCCCTGATAGATGCTCTGCATCACCGTATCAGGGCAATCGACGAGCGCAGCCAGAATAATCCGCGTGTGGTCAGACTGGTCGAGGCTGCTCGTCAGGCGGTATCCCGTTTCGAGGAGGATTTTCGTGCCACGGAATCGCTAAGGCGCAGGGCCATGGCAAAACTTGGAAAAATTACGCGCAAGGACAATGTCCAATTTGACGGTCTGGCTCGCGTTTCCCACGTGACCGATGCGACAGACTGGCGTGTCGAATACCCGTTTGTGGTGATCAATCCGGACACGGAGGAAGAGGTTCTGGCGCTGGTTGATGCCTGTATCGAGCTGGGGCTTACGGTCATTCCTCGCGGCGGCGGCACAGGCTATACGGGCGGGGCTGTTCCGCTTACCCCGCTCTCGGCAGTGATCAATACCGAGAAACTGGACAGTCTTTCTGATGTGACGATGGCTGAACTTCCCGGTGTTGAGGGTAAGGTTCCGACAATACGCTGCGGTGCGGGGGTGGTCACCCGGAGAGTGATGGAAACCGCCTACGATGCGGGTTTCGAGTTTGCGGTCGATCCGACGTCGGCCGATGCCTCCTGTATTGGTGGCAATGTGGCCATGAATGCCGGTGGAAAAAAAGCCGTATTGTGGGGGACTGCGCTGGATAATCTGGTTTCCTGGCGCATGGTGACTCCAGAAGCTACCTGGATGCAGGTTGAGAGACTGGATCACAACCTGGGCAAAATTCACGACATCAAGCTGGCGCGTTTTCGTATTAGCCGATATCGTGAGGATGGCAGAACGTTGCTGGCCGAACCGGAGATTCTGGAAATTCCGGGCCAAAATTTCCGCAAAACCGGACTTGGAAAAGATGTCACGGACAAGTTTCTGTCCGGTCTGCCAGGCATTCAGAAAGAAGGGTGCGATGGACTGATTACCTCAGCCACCTTCATTCTGCACAAAATGCCGTCACATGTTCGCACTGTTTGTCTGGAGTTTTTCGGCTCGGTTGCGCTGGCGGTACCGGCCATTGTCGAAATCAAGGATTATCTGGATGCACACCCAAGCTCCTTGCTGGCCGGACTGGAGCATCTGGATGAGCGCTATCTGAAGGCGGTCGGCTATGCCACCAAGGCGAGCCGGGTCGAACGTCCCAAGATGGTGCTGATTGCTGATATTGCCAGTGATGACGAAAATGACATTGGCATTGTGGCTTCGCATATTGTCAGGCTGGCGAATGCTCGAGGTGGCGAAGGGTTTGTTGCGGTGTCGGCCGAGGCACGCAAGAAATTCTGGCTGGATCGCGCCAGAACAGCTGCCATTGCCGCTCATACCAACGCCTTTAAGATCAACGAGGATGTTGTGATCCCGCTCGACAGGCTGGGAGATTATTCCGATGGGGTGGAACGCATCAACATCGAGCTTTCAATCAACAACAAGTTGAAATTGCTGGATGCCTTGGAAACTTTCATCCAAGGCGATCTGCCGCTGGTAAGGGACGAGGGCAACGAGGCAGATCCTGAAATGGCGGCCTCCAAGCAAGCACTTGCGCTGACGCATATCGGCAAGGTCAGGCAGGCATGGACACATGTGCTGGGTGGACTGGATTCTCCTGTTGACCGACTTTCTCATCTTGCCCAAGAGTGGCTTGCCCATGCCGGGCATGGAGAGTTTGCCAATGTGTTCCGGGCGGTCCAGGAGCATCGCCTGCGTGTTTCCTGGAAAAGGGATGTCAGAAACACCCTGCATCAGATTTTTACTGGCCGTGCCTATGGAAAAATCCTTGAGCGTTGCGACGAAATTCACAAGTCCGTACTGAAAAGTCGCGTATTCGTGGCATTGCACATGCATGCTGGTGATGGCAACGTACATACCAACATTCCGGTCAATTCGGACGATTACAACATGCTGCAGGAGGCCAACGCAGCTGTGGTGCGCATCATGGCGCTGGCAACTAGCCTGGGGGGTGTAATTTCTGGCGAGCATGGCATCGGAATTACCAAACTCGAGTTTCTGGATAATAAAACAATAGACACTTTTGCTGCTTACAAGCGACAGGTTGACCCGGATGGCCGCTTCAACAAGGGAAAACTGATGCACGGTGCCGATCTGCGCAATGCCTACACCCCCAGCTTTGGTTTGCTGGAACTGGAATCGCTCATCATGGAGCAGTCGGAAATCGGCGAAATCGCCGATTCGATCAAGGATTGCCTGCGTTGCGGAAAGTGCAAACCGGTCTGTACAACCCATGTGCCGCGCGCCAATCTGCTCTATTCGCCACGAAACAAAATCCTGGCAACATCACTGCTGATTGAGGCGTTTCTGTATGAAGAACAGACCCGTCGAGGTGTTTCACTCAAACATTTCGAGGAATTCAACGACGTTGCCGATCATTGCACTGTTTGTCACCGTTGCGTCAATCCTTGTCCAGTTGATATTGATTTTGGTGATGTTTCCATCTCCATGCGCAATTTCCTGCGCAAGCAGGGCAGAAAGAATTTCAATCCGGGCACGTTTGCGGCCATGGCTTTCCTTAATGCCAAGGACCCGGCAACGATCAAGGTGATCCGCGCCGGCATGATAAGTTTTGGCTACACAGCGCAACGGCTGATGCACCAGTTCGCCAAGCGCTCCGGCCTGCTAGGCAGTTTCAAGCGGCGCCCCCCGGCCACACTCGGAAAACCGGAACTTAAAGCGCAGGTGATCCATTTTCTTAATCGTCCGATGCCCAAGGCGATGCCGTCCAGAACTTCACGCGCCATGCTCGGGCTGGAAGATTCAACCATGATTCCGGTCATCCGCGATCCGCAGAAAGCGGGTGAAGACGCCGATGCCGTGTTTTATTTTCCGGGGTGCGGTTCAGAGCGACTTTTTTCTCAGGTAGGACTGGCTACGCAGGCAATGCTGTATGAGATCGGCGCCATTACAGTTCTTCCGCCCGGCTATCTGTGTTGCGGCTATCCACAGACCTCGTCTGGGAACCATGATAAGGGACAGCAGATCACTACCGAAAACAGAGTACTTTTTCATCGTGTGGCCAATACGCTCAACTATCTCGACATCAAAACGGTGATTGTTTCTTGCGGCACTTGCATGGATCAACTGCTGAAATATGAGTTCGACAAGATTTTTCCGGGCTGTCGCCTGCTCGACATCCATGAGTACCTGATGGAAAAAGGGGTGAAACTGGAAGGGGTCACCGGTAATCGTTACATGTACCACGAGCCTTGTCACACGCCGATGAAAACATATTCCGGCATCAGTGTTGCCAATCAACTCATGGGTGCGAAGGTTCAACTCAATGACCGTTGTTGCGGGGAATCCGGGACGTTTGCCGTTGCCCGCCCGGACATTTCCACTCAGGTCAAAATGCGCAAGCAGGAGGAACTGGAGCGGGGGGTGGAGAAACTTGGCGGCAATAAAACCGAGGCGGGTGGGTCGGTCAGGGTATTGACCTCATGTCCGTCGTGTTTGCAAGGACTTGCCCGTTACGGCGAGGACACCGGCGTAGAGGCGGATTACATCGTGGTTGAAATGGCCAGACATCTGCTTGGCCAGAACTGGATGGCCGATTATATTACCAAGGCTAACCAGGGTGGAACGGAAAAAGTGCTGCTGTAGCGTTAATTTTGCAACAGGGCGCCGGGGATGTCCGTCAGCCTGTATTTCCCGACACGTACGGCATCGGCCAGGGTGGCAAGGTTATGATCCTTAAGCATGTTGAGGATTTCGGTCTTGATCGGCTTCCATTTTTCGTGCATGGGGCAGGCCGTTTCATCGCTGCATTCTTTAAGTCCGAGGACGCAATCCTTGGTGAAGTCCTGCCCCTCTGTGATCAGCATGACGCTCATCAGATCTACCTGATGGGGTTTCCGCTTAAGCGCAAATCCACCCAGCCTTCCGCGGAACGATGTGAGAACGCCGCCTTTGCACAGCATCTGCATGATTTTTGCCAGATAGGCGGATGGCACCCCAAGCTGCTCTGCCACTTCCCGACTTAGGATGGGCGTTCCAACTTCCTTGAGTGCGATGTAGATCAGTGCCTGTATGGCATATTGGCTGGTACGTGAGATCAGCATATCGGCGTCCTGGATGAGAATGTCTTCAAGTCCATTTTATATGCAAAATCTGTTGTTGTGCAGTAGTTAATTTTTTTTCAAATTCTTCAGGCATATGCCATTTCATTATTGAAATATCCCAAATGATTATTTTCCAATTATGAATTCATCCTTTAATATGGCGCCTCATTTCAATGAGTTGAGACGCTGAAGGAAAAAAATGCATAAATTCATCATTCCGGCTTTTCTTGCGGTTTTCTTTTATTCAGGTACCGCACTGGCAACCAATGGGTATTTTGCCCATGGATATGGCATCAAGTCTCAGGGAATGGGCGGGGTAGGTATCGCCTTGCCACAGGACGCCCTGGCAGCGGCGACCAATCCGGCAGGTATGGCTCTGGTTGGCGACCGTTTGGATTTCGGTCTTACCTGGTTCCGGCCGATTCGGCAATCTGACATCGTCGGAAACGCTTTTCCCGGAGTCGACGGTACCTACCGCGCCAACGAGAGCAAAGATTTTTTTATCCCGGAGTTTGGCTTTAACCGGATGATCAATCCAGACGTGGCCATTGGGGTCAGTGTGTTCGGCAACGGAGGCATGAACACGGATTATTCCCGCCCTGTGCCGCTCTTTGGGTCGACCAAGCCTGGTGTTGACCTGGCCCAGCTGTTTATCGTACCCACTGTCGCATGGAAGATTACCCAGAACCAAAGTATCGGCTTGTCCTTGAACCTGGCGTATCAACGATTTGAGGGCAAGGGTCTGCAAAACTTTGCACTCATGCCCGGTGCGTCAAGCAGCCCTGCAGATGTGACCAATAATGGTCACGACAGTTCTACCGGATGGGGCGTTCGCGTGGGATGGATCGGTCAACTCAGTGATGCGGTCACCTTGGGGGCTACTTATCAGAGTAAGACACGCATGGGCAGGTTTGATCAATATCGGGGACTGTTTGCGGAGCATGGTGATTTTGATATTCCCGCCAATTACGGGGTAGGCATTGCAGTCAAGGCGACGCCCAAGCTGACTGTTTCAGCCGATGTTCAGCGCATCGAATACAGCGATGTCGATTCGGTCGGATTCAAGCTTTCCAATTTCTTCATTCCTGCCCAGTTGGGAGCGACAAACGGCCCCGGCTTTGGCTGGCGTGATGTGACTGCGTTCAAACTGGGGGTGAGTTATGCCTACAGCGATACACTGACGCTACGCGGGGGATATGACCATTCGACCCAGCCGATTCCAAGGAGCCAGACTTTTTTCAACATACTCGCTCCTGGCGTGGTGCAGGATCATCTGACGCTCGGTGCGACCTGGACTCTGCCGAATAAAGCTGAACTTTCAATGGCCTACATGCACGCATTCGAAAATTCCGTGCATGGCTCCGGCTCCATTCCACCAGGATTTCCGCCGGCCGGATTTGGCGGAGGTAATGCCAATCTGAAGATGTATCAGGATTCTCTTGGTGTGGCCTATGGCTGGCAGTTCTAGCCGGAAATGAAATTTGCAATGGCAACCAGCTGAGCTACGTGCAGATTCTCTGCGCGTAGCTGCGAGTCGATCCCGAGGCTGAAAAATCCATCATCATTCAGCAGGCCCTTGAGCGTATTGCGTAATGTCTTGCGGCGCTGAGAAAAAGCCGCGGTCACTACTTTCGCCAGCTTCACTTCATCTTTAGCCGGCCAGGGCAGAATTCTATGCGGTATAAGCCGTACAAAAGCCGACTCCACCTTGGGTGCCGGATCAAAGGCTTCCGGCGGAACAGTCAACAGATACTCCATCTGAAAGCGGTACTGCAGCATGACCGAAAGCCGGCCATATTCCGGTGTAGAGGGCTCGGCCACCATGCGTTCCACCACTTCTTTTTGCAGCATGAAATGCATGTCCGTGATTTGGTTGATACTGTCCGCCAGATGAAATAGCAAAGGCGTAGAGATGTTGTAGGGCAGATTGCCAACGACGCGTGAGTGCTCGCCCAGCGTCGAAAAATCGAATTTCAGGGCATCGGTGTTATGGATGGTGATTTTCCCTGCCGGGTAATGGTTCTGCATCCACCGAACAATATCCCGGTCGAGTTCCACCACGTGCAGGTGATCGAGTTTTTTCAGTAGCGGCTGCGTGAGGGCGCCCAGCCCAGGTCCAATCTCGATCATGAGGTCGGCCGGTTGTGGGTGAATGGCTTCCACCAAGGCGCGAATGATGTCCTGGTCAATGAGGAAATTCTGGCCGAAGCGTTTTTTGGGAAGGTGTTTCATGGAGAGCATTTTACTCGGAAGAGGTACTCTCGACCGATAGAGAATATTGCAGGTTTGTGCCTTGCAAATTATTAGACGACTAACTCCATTGCCAATGCTATTGCCTTACGCAAGCTCCCAGAATCAGCCTTGCCAGTACCCGCCAGATCCAGCGCTGTGCCGTGATCGACCGAGGTGCGGATGATTGGCATGCCAAGTGTGACGTTGACGCCTTCGCCGAAGCTCGCGTGTTTCAATACCGATAATCCCTGGTCGTGGTACATGGCGAGGAAGGCATCGCACTGCTTCAGATTGTGCTGGCTGAACATCGTGTCGGCGGGGAGGGGGCCAGTGATGTGCATGCCTTCAAGGCGAAGTTTGTTGAGCACGGGGATGATGATGTCAATTTCTTCCGTGCCAAGATGGCCGCCTTCACCGGCGTGGGGATTGAGGCCAGCAACGTAGATTCTGGGATGCGGGATATTGAAACGGGTAACCAGATCGTGATGAAGGATGCGGAGTGTCGTTTCAATTCCATCCTGTGTAAGGGCATCCGGCACCTGCCGTAAAGGCAGGTGAATCGTGGCAAGGGCAACACGCATGCCACCGCCGACCAACATCATGACGACATTGCGGCTGTGAGTGAGTTCGGCAAGAAATTCGGTATGGCCGGTGAAGGGTACGCCTGCATCGTTGATGATGCCTTTGTGCACGGGGGCAGTGACCATGGCATCGAACTGGTTGGTAAGGCAGCCCTGTGTGGCGAAGGTCAGGGTTTCCAGCACATAACGACTGTTGGCGGCATCAAGCCGTCCCGGCATGCATGCTGCCAAGAGCGGGATGTGGTGAATATTCAGTCCCCCAAGCGAGAGACCTAGCTGTTGCGCTCGTTGTTCGATCAGGTTGCGGTCGGCGATGACGGTGATGTTGGCATCAGGCAGGGCTTGGGCAAGCTGGACACAGAGGTCGGGGCCAATGCCGGCAGGCTCACCGGCAGTTATCACGATACGGGGCTTGCTCATTTTGCAGAGATGGGGTGCTGATCGATGTCAGCTAGTTCAATCCTTGTCTTCCAGCCGGTACTCCACATAAGCGCGGTCACGCAGTTCCCGCAGCCAATCCTGATAAGCCTCGTCCGCCTTGCGCGCCTTGATCTCCTGACGCGCCTTCATGCGGGCCGCCTCACGACTCATGTCCTGACTGCGTCGCTCGATGACCTGAATGATGTGCCATCCGAACGGGGAACGAACCGGTGCACTGGTTTCACCCGGGGCAAGCGCATTCATGGCCTTCTCAAAATCAGGAACCGTGTCGCCAGGATTAACCCAGCCAAGATCGCCGCCCTTGCTGGCTGTGCCATCCTCTGAATATTGGCGCGCCAGTTCCTCGAAGTTTGCGCTTTTGTTGTCCAGGCGTTCTTTCAGATCAGTCAGCCGGTGCTGGGCATCTGCATCCGAGATCACTTCGCTGGGTTTGATCAGAATGTGCCGGGCGTGGGTCTGCTGAACCACGAGTGGCGTGGAACTGCCTTCACGGCCCATGACCTTCAGAATATGAAAACCATTGGAACTGCGGAGCAATGGGGAGACTTCTCCTGGCTTCAATTTCTTGAGCGGTTCCTGGAAAAGCTCGGGTAGCTGGGTCAGTTTTTTGCGACCGAGTTTTCCGCCTTCCATGGCGTTGGGGGCGTCGGAATAACCGGCAGAAATCTGGCCAAAATCCGCCCCTCCCTGCAGTTTCTTGAGGGCTTCCTCCGCCTTGGATCTCAATTTCTGTAATTCTTCTGTTGTGGCCTGTTCGGGGACGCGTATCAGGATATGGGCAATATCGAGTTCATCGTTGGACTCGCCGCGAGCGCTTTGTGTCGTCAGTAAATTGTCAATTTCTGCTTCGGTTACCGCCACCCGGTTGTCCACTTCGCGCTCGCGCAGGCGTGCGAGCAGAATTTCATGCCGGATATCCTCGCGAAATTTTCGATAGACCATGCCTTCGGACTCCAGCGCTTTGCGGAAATCAATCAAACTCAATTTGTTCGAGTCGGCAATGCGCTCGATAGTCTTGTCCAACTGATTGTCATCTACTCTTAGCCCGGTTTGAGCGGCGTGCTGAAGCTGAAGGCGGTCGGTAATCAGGCGTTCCAGCAACTGTTTTTCCAGAGCTTCAGCAGGGGGAAGCGGAGTGCCCTGTTTTTCGAGTTGCTGTTTGACGATGCGAAGTCGGTTATCGAGTTCGCTGCGGGTAATCACATCGTTATCAACGACAGCGATGATACGGTCCAAGGTTGCCACGGACTCTTCCGCCTGGCCATGGAGGGTGATGCCGGAAAGCATGGCCAGCAGCATGCTGCCGATAAGTAACTTGCGGGTAATATTCATTTATCGTGATGCGTCAGGAATAAGGCGGGAATTGGTGTAACCGGGAATGTTACGTTGCAATACGGCAAGCGGACTGGTGCCGATGGAACTGAAGCCGCCGAGTTCCAGCTGGAAGAAGAATGAATAGTTGGCGTTGGCGGTGGCTGTTTCCATGCGATGGATGACGGCACGTCCCTGCCAGCAGCCGGCATCGTACTCCAGGCCGGCTACAAGCTCGGCAAGGCCGCGCCTGTCGCCTCTCACTGTTCCGGTCGCATCGGCATTGCTGCTGCGTAGCGAATAGTTGATACGCCCCAGACCGTACCAGCGCTGTGCGATAGGCCACTCCGTAGAAACATCGATCTGCTCGAAACCGGGCTGACCGAGATTGTCGCTGTTATAGCGGTAGGCCATATTCAGCACCTTGCCTGGTTCAGGCTGGTAGCGGGTGGAGATATTGCTCCGGATGGTTCGACTGAGGTCCGTGTTGTATTGCCATGCGGCATCTGCGTACCAGTGATTGACCAGATTGAGATTCAGTGCCGCAATCAGGTCGGAATGAAGATTGGTGTGCACTTTGCCTTTGCGGATGACGTTGTAATGATCATAAACGGGCATGACCACGTTCTGATCGCTGAAATAGAAGCGCTCTGCCACGGTTGCCGCGAGACGCTGTACGCCTGTCTTCTGATCGATCAGACGGCTGGTCACCCCTAGTGTGAGCTGATTGGCATCGTTGACGCGATCCCCCCCGCTGAACTGGTTTTCGGTAAAAATAGTGGCCAGGTTGATGTCGCTCAGGCCGGTATCGAAGATGGGGATGCGATCCTGATTTCGATCCGGGATATATACATAGTAAAGGCGGGGCTCGATGGTCTGGGTGTAGTTGTTCTTGACCACACGCATGTCGCGGTCGAAATAAAGTCCGGCATCCAGGCTGAAAATCGGAAGAGTTCTGGTTTCGGAACCATAGCGGGCCAGTTGAGGATTAAGCCCGTTGTTGTCCATCAGTACGTAATCGGTGCCATTGAGATCATATTTGGTGAAATGCACACCGAATTTGGGCGTCACATATCCGTAGGTCGGGGTGAGTGGCAGGCTCAGGCTGGGGTAGGCGGTAAAACGGTTACCGGTTACTTTTTCGTCAATGCCGCCAAACTTTCCGGCTCCGCCGACGGTATTGAAATAGCTTTGGCCCTTGCTGCCGAGATCAAACCGCACAAACTCGCTCCACAGGCTGGCATCCACCGGGCCAAATGCTTCCGTCCCGTTCAGCGCCAACTGAGGGAGGCGCTGGTAGGGAAATGAAGTATCCAGCGTCTGATACTGTTGTGCGAGTGCCAAAAAGTGCCAGTCGGCTCCATCGTATCGGAGGTTGGCATCCTGGGCCAGGTTTACGCGACTGGTGATCACAATGCTGGTCGACATGTCGGAGAAATACTGAGCGTCTGAGACCCGTTCGTAATGTACTTTTCCAGTCCATCCGTTACCAAAATTGTGACTGTGTGTCAGATTGGCATAGTAACGGTTGCTGCTGGTCTGGTTGTCATTCGGCAGTAGTTCGATCACATCCGTTCCATTGTAGGACGGGCTCAGGTATCGATATTCACCCTGCAATTGCAAGCCCCGCTTGCCCAGATAGCGAGGGGCGACTGTCGCATCCATGTCCGGAGCAATGTTCCAGTAGTAGGGCAGCATAAACTCGAAGCCGCTGCGGGTGGTGGTGCCGAAGGTCGGCGCCAGAAAACCGGATTTCCGCTGATTGTTAAAGGGGAAGTCGACCCAGGGCGTGTAAAGAATGGGAATCCCCTTGAACTCGATGCTGGCATTGGTTGCCGTTGCGGTTTCGGTGTGGTGATTGATTTCGAGTTCGCCGGCACGCAGAAACCAGTCGTCTCGACCATCCTCGCAGGTTGTGTAGCGCGCACTTTTAAGGCGCTCCAAAGTGGGGCCTTCAAAAAAGAGCGTTTTAGCGCTCCCTCGGGATTTTCTCTCACCTTCGCCGCCAGAATGAAAAACCGGTTCGGTCATTTCACCTTCGCGGTCATCCATCTTGAGCCTGAGCTCAGAGCCCTCCGCAATAGAGTTTGCCTGCTCTATACGCACATTGCCGGTAGCATGAATTTCATGATTGATAGGGTTGTAATCAATCCTGTCGCCCTTGATCACCTGGCCGTCACTATGAATTTCGGCGTCGCCGAAAGCGCGCATTTCACGATCCAGATAGATTTCCAGCCGCTGCGCATCAATGGTGGTCGCATCTGCACCGGCGCCTGCAAAGGATTCCATATTCCCCATCAGCTCTTCGGCACAGGCGGAAGAGGCGTTGACTAATAGCATGAGCGCAACCAGAGGAAGATGGTAAGGGGTTCTCATGAATGGAAGGTTGGCAGCCTAGTTTGTTTTTGGGGTGATAAAATCGGTCAAATTCTACACCAAAGAAACTTCAAAAACCGCACCAATCTTGCCTTCTGGCGGGGCTGTGGCAAGTTTTCCTTGATTGCCAGACAGTTAATCGACAAACTTAAATTTTAACTTTACCTTTGATACAGGAGCCGGTCCTTTGCAACGATTGAATCAACTTGAACTCTGGCTTATTGAGCAACGTCCGGGTCAGCCATTTTCGCTGGCACCGGCTTCGGCAGATGCAAGTTTTCGCCGATATTTCCGGGCGACATACCCGAATCAAACCCTGATTGTCATGGATGCGCCTCCCGCGCATGAGGATTGCAGACCGTTTGTCCATGTGGCGGAGCTGTTCGGGGATGCCGGGGTCAATGTGCCCAGAGTGTTGGCTCAGGATCTGGATCAAGGATTTCTGTTGTTGACAGATCTGGGATTGACGACTTATCTGGCAGCATTGAACGACGCCAATGCGGACCGCCTGTATCGTGCCGCAAATGAGGCTCTGGTGAGCATTCAACTGGCCAGTCGCGATGGTGTTCTGCCGGCCTATGACGAAGCTCTGCTCACACGTGAAATGCAGCTGTTTCCGGACTGGTATGTGACCAGGCATCTGGGTCAGACCTTGACTGTCAAACAACAACAAATTTTGCATCAGACCTTTGAGCTCCTCAATCGCAGCATTCTGGCGCAAGGGCAGGTCTATGTGCACCGCGACTACCATTCGCGAAATCTTATGGTATGTGAAGATAGTCCGGGGATTCTGGATTTTCAGGATGCCGTTTTCGGCGCTATCACCTATGACTTGGTGTCGTTGCTCAAGGATGCCTATATCAAATGGGAGGAAGAGCGCGTACTGGATCTGGCCGTACGCTACTGGGAGAAGGCACGTAAGGCCGGGTTGCCGGTGCCGGCAGATTTTGGCGATTTTTACCGTGATTTCGAATGGATGGGCGCGCAGCGACACATCAAGGTGCTGGGCATTTTTGCCCGTCTGTACTACCGAGACGGCAAGGATGGCTACCTCAAGGACATGCCGCTGGTGATGGAATACCTGCGCAAAACCTGCGAGCGTTACATCGCATTGAAACCAATGCTGAAGCTGTTGGACGAACTGGAAAACCGGCAATCGAAAACCGGGATGACATTTTGAAGAAAGCTATGATTCTGGCCGCGGGCCGTGGCGAGCGCATGCGGCCATTGACCGACCGCCTGCCCAAACCCTTGCTGGAAGCCGGGGGCAAGCCGCTGATCGTCTGGCATATTGAGAAGCTTGCGGCAGCAGGATTTTACGACCTGGTCATCAATCATGCCCATTTGGGAGGACAAATTGAAGCGGCACTTGGCAACGGTCGACAATTCGGGGTGTCTATCCGTTATTCACCCGAGGAGGAGGCGCTGGAAACGGCAGGCGGGATAGCCCATGCATTGCCTCTGCTGGGCGAGCAACCGTTTCTGGTGGTTAACGGGGATGTTTTCTGCGAGATCGACTACGCCGGAATCAAAGCTTTGGAGGATGACGATCTGGCCTGGTTGCTGCTGGTGGACAATCCGGCACATAACCCGCAAGGTGATTTTGCGCTGGAGAGGGGGAGGGTCATCGGGCAGGGCCCGGCCATGTATACCTTTAGCGGTATCGGTGTTTACCATCCCGCGCTGTTTGCCGGAGTGCCCGTGGGAAGCAAGGCAAAGCTGGCTCCGCTATTGCGTACTGCGATGGCTTCAGGCAAGGTGGGCGGCGAACTTTATCGCGGACGCTGGATGGACATCGGCACTCCGGAAAGACTGACTGAACTGGATCGTATATTAAGCGCGCCTGCGGACAAATCGGCATGACTTATCAACACTACATCGAACGTCGCAACAAATTGCTCTCCATGCTGGGGGATGGTGTCGCGCTGCTACCGACTGCGCCGGAAAAAGTTCGTAACCGTGATGCGCACCATCCCTATCGATTTGACAGTTATTTTTGGTATCTCACCGGGTTTCCCGAACCGGAGTCCGTGCTCGTTCTGGTTGGTGGCGCAAGGCCGCAATCCATCCTGTTTTGCCGGGAGAAGAACGAGGAGCGCGAAATCTGGGACGGTTATCGTTACGGTCCGCAAGGCGCCTGCGAAACCTTTGGTTTCGATGCAGCATATTCCCTGGATGAACTGGACCAAAAGCTGCCCGAACTGCTTGCTGACACGGGCGCCCTGTGGTATTCGCTGGGGCACGATCACGCCTGGGATGCGCGAATCACCGCCGCACTCAATGCCGTACGGGCACAGTCCCGTGCGGGCAAGCGGGCGCCGGGCGAGATCCGTGATCCGCGCATTCCGCTTGATATCATGCGCCTGACCAAGGATGGTCACGAAATCATGGCCATGAAACGAGCCGCCTCCATTTCGTCCGCAGGTCATGCACGAGCCATGCACGCTTGCCGTCCCGGTATGGTGGAGTATGAACTGGAAGCGGAACTGAGCTACGAGTTCCGTCGACGTGGCGGGGATGCCCATGCCTATACGCCCATAGTGGCAGGAGGGCAGAACGCATGCGTGTTGCACTACGTTGCCAATGACAAACTGCTTAACGATCACACGCTAGTGCTGATTGATGCCGGTTGCGAGGTCGAAGGCTACGCGGCCGACATCACCCGGACTTTTCCCGTCAACGGCCGCTTCGGAGCGGCACAGCGGGATGTCTATGAAATCGTGCTGGCCGCTCAGTCTGCTGCCATTGCCGCAATCCGGCCGGGACAGCATTTCATGCAACCGCATGAAGCCGCCTTGCAGGTATTGGCGCAAGGCATGCTGGATCTGGATTTGCTCGACGGTAGCGTGGACAGCGTGATCGAAACCGGCAGTTACAAGCGCTTTTATATGCATCGCACTGGTCACTGGCTGGGCCTGGACGTGCATGATGCGGGCGAATACAAGGCAGGTGATGACTGGACCAAGCTGGTGTCCGGCATGACGCTGACCGTCGAGCCCGGTCTCTACATCCGTCCGGCCGATGATGTACCCAGGGCTTTGCACGGGATCGGCATTCGGATCGAGGATGATGTATGGGTGACTGACACGGGCTGCGAGGTTTATACGACGGCCCCCAAGACCGTCAACGAAATCGAAGAGGTCATGCATCATGACTGATGTTCTCATTGTCGGTGGCGGGCCGGTTGGCGCCACACTGGCGCTGAATCTCGCCGGTAGCGGGGTGCGGGTGACCGTGCTGGAGGCACGACAGAAGCCTGAACAGTCGGGTGATCCGCGTGCAATCGCCTTGTCCGGCGGCAGTCGGCTGATACTGCAGCGGCTAGGTGTATGGGCTGCGGTCGAGCCCCATGCCACCCCGATCCGTACCATACATATTTCACAGAAGCAGCGCTTTGGCCGCAGTGTGCTGTCTGCGGCAGACTCCGGTCAGGAGGCACTGGGCTATGTGGTGGGATATGCCGAACTGGCTGCTGCTATCGACCAATCGCTGCAGGTATCCGGTGTGGAGATATTGCGTGGCGCCGTGGCCACTGCAGTGGCTCCTGCAGCTGATGCCTGCGAGGTACGGTTTGACTATGCCGGTGCGTCGCATGCCCGCTGCGCTGCGCTGGCCGTCATCGCCGACGGCGGGCGTAGCCTGGAAAACGTTCCCGGCCTGACACGGCAGATTCACGAATACGGGCAGAGTGCCGTGGTGGCAAGAGTTGAGGCGGAGTTGCCGCATGCGGGAGTCGCCTTCGAGCGCTTCACCCCCGATGGTCCGCTGGCGCTGCTACCGTGGGGAGAGCGCACCTTTGCGCTGGTGTGGACCGCGTCGCCGGAGCATGCGGAGGCTTTGTGCGGACTGGAACAAACAGAGTTTCTGGCACAATGCCACGCGCATTTCGGCGATCGTCTGGGGCGTTTCGTTGCCGTTTCCGGACGTGCGGCATTTCCGCTCAAGCTGGCCTGGATACGTCCAGTTACGGCGCCACATCTGGCTGTGATCGGCAATGCGGCACAGACACTGCATCCGGTTGCCGGCCAGGGCTTCAATCTCGGCTTGCGAGATGCCTGGGAAATGTCGGGCCTGATCCGCGAGACCCCGGCACCTGCGGTGGGTAGCGAGGACATGCTCCGGCGTTATCGCGACAGTCGTCGAATGGACACAGGTGGAGGCATGCTGTTCACTGATTTTCTGGTACGGACCTTCTCTAACGACTGGCCTGGGCTGGGAATGGTGCGTGGCCTCGGACTGACGGCATTGGATCTTTGCAAGCCGGCACGCGATTTTGTCACTCGGAAAATGAGCCTGGGAGCACGCGGATGAAGCAGTTTGATGTCATCGTCGTCGGGGGTGGTTTGGTGGGCGCGGCGCTGTCATTGGCGCTGGGTGAAGCCGGTTTGCGTGTTGCGCTGGTGGAGCGGGCTGAGCCTCCGGCTTTGCCGGATGATCAAAGCTGGGATATCAGGGTTTATGCCGTGACGCCAGGCAACGTACGGTTCCTGAACCGCCTTGGGGTGTGGAGCAATCTGGATGCGGCGCGCATCGCGCCCATACATGCCATGTGCATCCGGGGGGATGACGGCAATTCTCATCTCGAATTCGATGCCTATGAGGCAGGCGTTCCGGAACTGGGGGTCATTGCCGAAAGCCGCTTGATGCAGGACGGGCTGTGGCGATCGATCGGCCGGTGCAGCAATATTACGCTCGTATGCCCGGCCTTGTGCGCAGCTTTGCAATTATTGCCGGAGTCGGTGCAACTGAAGCTGGAAGATGGTATGGAGTTGCAAGCGTCGCTGGTCGTGGGGGCTGATGGTGGTGGTTCATGGATACGGAAGCAGGCCGGTATTGCGGTCAACACCATGCCATACGATCAACTGGGCGTGGTCGCCAATTTTGAAACGGATAAACCGCACGGAGACATTGCCCGTCAGTGGTTTCTGCCGGACGGTATCCTGGCCTGGCTGCCGCTGCCCGGAAACCGGATTTCCATCGTCTGGTCAGCCTTTACTGCACGAGCGCAATCCCTGATGGCGCTGGAAACGGAAGCGTTTTGCCAGGCCGTGGCCATGGCGGGACATCATGCGCTGGGGGAACTGCGGTTGATCACCCCTCCGGCAGCCTTTCCGCTCAGGCTGCAGCGCAACGAATCAATGGTAGCGCCTCGGCTTGCGCTGGTGGGGGATGCCGCCCATCTGGTTCATCCACTGGCAGGCCAGGGGGTCAACCTCGGTTTCCGCGATGCACAACAGCTGGCAACAGTTTTGATCGCCCATGGTCCGCGTGATTTTGGCGATATCCTGTTGCTGCGTCGCTATGAACGAACTCGCCAAGCTGATATCCTGTCCATGCAGGCGGTGACGACCGGTCTGCAGCGGCTGTTTAACAATACTTATGCTCCGCTTGCCATGTTGCGCAACGCCGGGCTCGACCTGACCAATCACCTCTCACCACTCAAGCGCCAGTTGATGTCGCACGCCATACTCTGAAAGGATCACCATGCTCAAAAAAATTGCCGCCGGTCTTCTGTTTTTATGCAGCGCTGCAGTTTCAGCCGATGAAGCCAGCATACGCAAGGCAGTACAAACCGTTTACCCCGGCGTAAAAATCGGCAGCATCGCCAAGACGCCGTTTGCCGGGCTGTACGAGGTTTTCATCGATGGGCAGATTGTCTATACGAACGACAACTTTACTTGGTTTATCGCCGATGGCCGGCTGGTGGAAGCCAAAACCAGGAAGGAACTGACAACTGCACGTCTGGAAGAATTGACCCGAGTCGATTTCGATACGTTGCCGCTGGAGCAGGCCATCAAGGTGGTTCGGGGGAATGGCAGCCGGAAGGTGGCGGTTTTCTCCGATCCTGACTGCCCGTTCTGCAAGAAGCTCGAGCAGAAGGAGCTGGCACCACTCTCGGATGTCACGATTTACACTTTTCTTTATCCGTTGGAAGGACTACATCCCGATGCGGCCAACAAGTCCAAGGCCATCTGGTGTGCTCCGGACCGGGTAAAAGCCTGGCATGACTGGATTTTGAACGGGCAGGTTGCCAAAGGCGGAGCAAGTTGTGATACGCCGCTGGAAAAGAATGCCGAACTGGCGAAGAAACTTGGGGTAACCAGTACTCCGACGCTGATTTTCGCTGACGGAAAACGGATGCTGGGCGCTTATCCGAGTAAGGAAATCGAAAAGGCGCTGAAGTAGTTTCCAAACAATTACGGAAATTGATGATGGCGAGAACTTCGCCATCATCAACCCTCTGTCACTACGTGGCAGACCCCATCTTGAAGATGGGCAGATACATGGCAATCACCAGACCACCGATCAGCGTTCCAAGAACTACCATGATGACGGGCTCCATCAGGCTTGAGATGGCTTCGACGGCATCATCGACTTCCTGCTCGTAGAAATCGGCGACCTTGGACAGCATCGAGTCCAGTGAGCCGGACTCCTCTCCAATTGCGACCATCTGTACCACCATGTTTGGAAAAACATCCACATTTTGCATCGAAACTGTCAGGCTGGTACCCGTGCTGACCTCGCTCTGGATGCGCTTGGTGGCATCAAAATAGACACGGTTGCCGCAAGCACCGGCCACGGAATCGAGAGACTCCACCAGCGGTACGCCGGCAGCAAACATGGTGGACAGGGTACGAGAAAAGCGCGCAACGGTTGAAATCATGACCAGGTGGCCGAAAATCGGCAGCTTCAACATAAGCCTATCCATGACGGCCTGCATTTTTGCCGAGCGTTTCCAGGTGTAAAAGAAGAACCAGCCCCCACCGCCGATGGTGCCGAAGATGGCCCACCAGTACGAAACAAAAAAATCCGAAACGGCCATTACGAACAGGGTCGGTGCCGGCAGGTCCGCTCCGAAACTTGAAAACAGTTCCTTGAACGCGGGAATGACGAAAATCATGATGACGGCCGTGATGACAAACGCAACGACAATGATTGATACCGGGTAGAACAGGGCAGATTTGATTTTGCTGATGATGGCCTGCGTCTTTTCCATGTAGGTGGCCAGGCGGTCCAGCAAGGAATCCAGTATGCCCGCCTGTTCGCCGGCACTCACCAGATTGCAGTAGAGGTTGTCAAAAAAGAGCGGGTATTTTCGAAAGGCGGCGGACAGGCTGCTTCCGGTCTCCACGTCGGCCTTGATATCAGCCAGCAGCTTGGAGACGGCGGCATTGTTATGCCCCTTGCCAACAATGTCAAACGATTGCAGTAACGGTACACCGGCCTTCATCATGGTGGCCAATTGGCGCGTAAACAAGGTGACGTCCTTGGATGAGACCTTGGCGCCTTTGCCGCCGAAGCTGCTTTGTTTCTTGATCTTGCTGACGGTAATGCCCTGGCGGCGCAATGTGGCACTGACAAAACTCTCGCCGCTGGCCTTCATTTCCCCTTTAAGTTTTTTCCCTTTTCTGTCGGTACCTTCCCACAGAAAGGTGAGTTCTTTTCCGCCTTTTTCAGCCATGGTGTTTCCCCGTTATTCGTTGGTACAGGCTTCCACTTCAGCCAGCGAAGTCAGCCCTTGCTTGACCTTGAGCAGTCCGGACTGACGCAAATCGCGCACCCCTTCGCGTTGGGCCTGGTCAGCAATATCATGCGATGTGCCATTTTTCATGATGATACGACTCATTTCATCCGAAATCGGCATGACCTGGTAAATCCCTACTCGCCCCTTGTAGCCATCGTTGCAGAGGTCGCATCCGCCTTCCTTGGGGCCGTACAGGGTCCAGCTGCCGTCCAGTTCTTCTTCCTTGAATCCGGCGCCTAACAAGGCTTCTTTTGGAATGTCCACCGGATGCTTGCAGCTTTTGCACAAACGCCGGGCCAGACGTTGTGCGGTAATCAGGCTCACTGCTGATGCAATGTTAAACGGCGCAACGCCCATATTGAGCAAACGGGTCAGTGTCGACGGTGCATCGTTGGTGTGCAGGGTGGAAAGCACCATGTGACCGGTAGATGCCGCCTTGATGGCCATGTCTGCCGTTTCCAGGTCACGAATTTCACCGATCATGATGATATCGGGATCCTGACGTAAAAAGGATTTCAGTGCGGCAGCAAAAGTCAGCCCCTGTTTGTCGTTGACATTGACCTGGTTGATCCCTGGTAACGGGATTTCGGCCGGATCTTCCGCTGTCGATATGTTGACGCCAGGGTTGTTAAGAATGTTGAGGCAGGTATATAGCGACACGGTTTTGCCGCTACCGGTCGGCCCCGTGACCAGTACCAGTCCGTACGGACGGCTGACTGCGTTCAGCAATGCCTCTTTCTGATCGGGTTCATAGCCAAGGGCTTCAATACCCAGTGTGGCACTGCTTGGATCAAGAATCCGCATGACGATTTTTTCGCCATTGACGCACGGCAGCGTACTGACGCGAAAATCGATGGCGCGATTCTTGGACAGAACCAGTTTCATCCGACCGTCCTGCGGAATGCGCTTTTCCGCGATATCGAGGCTTGAAATAACCTTGATGCGCGAAGAAATTTTATCCTTGATTGCGAGCGGTGGCTGGGCAATTTCGCGCAGCACGCCGTCGACGCGATAGCGAATGCGGTAAAACTTCTCGTAAGGTTCGAAATGCAGGTCGGATGCCCCCATGTTGATGGCATCCATCAGCATTTTCTGGATGTATTTGACGACCGGGGCATCGTCGATCTCGGAAGTGGATACCTCGTCATCTTCCTTGGCATCATCCGTCTGAAAGTCAAGCTCGACATCATCCCCGACATCCAGTGTCTTCAGACTGGTATCGGTATGGGCGATGACCGTTTCAATCAGTTTTCCCAGTTTGTCGTCCTCAACCACTACCGGCGACAGCGTCATGCCGGTCTGGAACTGGACGTCATCAAGCGCATGCAGGTTGGTGGGGTCGGAAAGTGCGACAAACAGTGTGTTCCCGCGTTGTTGCAGGCCTAACACACGGTATTGCTGCAAAAGCTTGGTATCAATGGCCTTGGGAAGAAAACTCGGATTGACAGAACTCAGATCAAGAAGCGGGAACCCGAATGCTGCCGAAGCAGCCTCTGCCACCTGCAGCGGTGTGAGTTTATTGCTGTGAAAAACCTGAGTGACAAAGGGCAGGTTCTGCGTGTTGGCCTGTTTCTGGATGGCCTCAGCCTCTGCGGTCGTCAGCAGTTTTTCCTGCACCAGCGTGCGGGCCAGGCCTCCCAGCTTGATTGGTGTGCTTGTCGCAGCCATGCGGGTGTGTTTTCTGCTCGTAAGGCTCTAAAAAGGCGTCACTGAATAATGCACGCTGGTTTTTGATTTGTAAAGACAAGCCGGAATTGGTAACGGTCTTCCCTTTTACATGTTTCGGATAATTTCCTCCCCGAATTGCGAGCTGGACACCTGGGTCGCGCCTTCCATCTGGCTGGAAAAATCCCAGGTGATGCGCTTGCTGGCAATCGCCTTGCCAACACCCTGTAGCACGAGATCGGCTGCTTCGGTCCATCCCATGTGGCGCAGCATCATTTCTGCCGAGAGGATCAGGGACGACGGATTGGCAAGATCCTTGCCGGCGATCTTGGGTGCGGTGCCGTGGGTGGCCTCGAACATGGCCACGGTGTCCGACAGGTTGGCGCCCGGCGCGATGCCGATGCCGCCGACCTGCGCGGCCAGCGCATCAGAGACGTAGTCCCCGTTCAGGTTGAGCGTGGCGACCACGGTATGGTCTTCCGGATGCAACAGGATTTCCTGCAGGAAGGCATCAGCGATGCAGTCCTTGATGACGATACCGTTCGGCAGCTTGCACCAAGGTCCGCCGTCGATCTCCATGGCGCCGAATTCTTCCTTCGCCAGTTCATAGCCCCAGTTTTTGAAGCCCCCTTCGGTGAACTTCATGATGTTGCCCTTGTGCACGATGGTCACCGACTTGCGGTTGTTGTCGATCGCGTACTGGATGGCTTTGCGGATCAGCCGCTTGCTGCCGTCCACGGACACCGGCTTGATGCCGATGGCAGAGGATTCGGGGAAGCGGATTTTCTTGGCGGCATTCATGCTCCTGAGGAAGTCGATGACCTTTTTCACGTCATCAGTGCCGGCGGCGAATTCGATGCCGGCATAGATGTCCTCGGTATTCTCGCGAAAGATGACCATGTCGGTTTTTTCCGGATGCTTGACCGGGCTGGGCACGCCCTGAAAGTACTGCACCGGGCGCAGGCAGACATAGAGGTCGAGTTCCTGGCGCAATGTGACGTTGAGCGAGCGGATGCCGCCACCGACCGGCGTGGTCAGTGGGCCCTTGATGGAGATGACGTAGTCCTTGACTGCCTGCATGGTTTCTTCCGGCAGCCACACGTTGTCGCCGTAGACCCGGGTGGATTTCTCGCCGGCATACACTTCCATCCAGGCGATGCTGCGTTTGCCGCCATAAGCCTTGTTGACGGCCGCATCCACAACCTGCTGCATTGGCGGAGTGATGTCGACCCCGATGCCGTCGCCCTCGATAAATGGGATAATCGGGTGGTCGGGCACATTCAGGGTGTTGTCGGCATTGACCGTGATTTTTTGCCCGCTGGCGGGCACCGTAATTCTTCCGCCGGATGACGGCTCAATGATTTTGCTGGACATAACGAATAAAGCTCCTAGTGATTATCCTGTTCAATAAACCGTATAACGTAGTTTGCCAGTTCAGCAAGCACGAAACGCACCCGACGCTCAAGGACTTCATCCCGATCCCGGGAGTTTACGCGGCAGGGCGGCTGGATACTGACAGCGAGGGATTACTCATTTTAACCGATGACGGCCAGCTGCAACATCGTTTGTCCGACCCGAAACACAAACAGCCCAAGACCTACTGGGTGCAGGTGGAGGGCGCGCCGAGCGAGGCTGACCTAGAGCTGTTGCGACACGGCGTCGATCTCGGTGATTTCATCACCCAGCCGGCCAGGGTGCGCATCATCCCGGAGCCGACCGATCTGTGGCCTCGTACCCCCCCGATCCGTGAGCGCAGGGCAATTCCCACCGCCTGGCTCGAAGTCATCATCAGTGAAGGCAAGAATCGGCAGGTGCGCAGGATGACGGCCAAGGTTGGGTTTCCAACCCTGCGGCTGATTCGGTATGCGGTGGGTGAGCATACCCTTGCTGACTTGCAACCGGGGGAGTGGCGGCAGGTTGGCACGCAGACTGCTCGTCAACCCCCATCATCTTCTTCGTGAGGCATTCCAGACCATGAAACCTGTTGCCATTTTTCGCCATGCCCGTACCGAGGGGCCGGGATATCTTGCCGAGTTTCTGGATGCACGGCATATTCCATGGCAGCTGATTCGCATCGATGCAGGGGATGCGGTGCCCGATTCGATTATCGGTTTCAGTGGCCTCGTCTTCATGGGTGGGCCCATGAGTGTCAACGACGATTTGCCGTGGATTGCGCCCATCATGGCTCTGATTCAGTGCGCGGTTGCGGAGGATATCCCAGTGTTGGGGCATTGTCTGGGCGGGCAACTCATGGCGAAGGCGCTGGGTGGAACAGTAAGCCGCAATCCGGTCAAGGAAATCGGCTGGGGTCTCGTGACGGTGGCAGAGCATGATGAAGCGCATGTCTGGTTTGGAGAAACGCGTCAATTCCGCGGTTTTCACTGGCACGGAGAAACCTTCTCCATCCCTGCGCGGGCAACCTGTGTCCTGTCCAGCGCGTATTGTGAGAATCAGGCTTTTGCTCTGGGCAAACATCTGGGATTTCAGTGCCATATCGAGATGACAGATCCCATGGTTCATGAATGGTGCGAGGTGGGCGGGGACGAAATTGCGTCGGCGCTGGGCAGTCCGGGCGTGCAGTCACCGGAGGCAATATTGGAGTCGCTGCATGAAAGGCTGGCGGCCTTGAACACGGTGGCAGCGCGTGTCTATTCGCGGTGGGTGGACGGATTGAAAGGATGAAGGCTGGGCGTGCCCCGTTGTCGAGCGGCCTGGACCTGAGAAGGATGATCACGAGTTGTAGAGGGGCGGGAATGATTGATCCTGTTGATTCTGAATTTGTTTACTGAATTTTCCCGGGATCTCAGGAATGTTGATTTTGAAGCTGCTGAGCGGTTTGTGAACAACTGTTGCAGGAAGCCTGCAAAATATGAAGAACTGGTGAATCGGTTAGCGGTTCGGTATCGGGTCACAATGACCGGTTACCCGGGTGAGTTGGCGGGCAGTCTTGCCTTCCAGGGTGCCCGAGTAGCGGTTCAGGCGGTAATAGGTGCTCAATCCTCTGGAGTTGATGCGTATCCATTGGATTTCAATAGGAGAAATCAGCGCGGGGGTTTCATTCACCGTCCGTCTCCTGAAGTCTATTTCCAGGGTGATGATGGACGGGATGCCGCGTGCAAACTGATTGTGACAGGAAACCGTGACGAGTTCATCAAGGCCTCCGGAATTAGCCTGATTGGCCCTGGCAGGGGAGATCAGTGGTGGTTTGGCGGCGGGTTCGGCTACTGCCCAAACACCCAGCGGTGACAGTGAAAAGAGCAGGGCGATCAGGGGCTTACGAAGCGGTTGGAATGTCCCCATAGATCGCAACCCGGGCTTACTTGCAGTCGCCTACACGTTTACCGTTGAAAGTCTGGTTCATGGTCATGACCTGACCCTGATCGCTCATCGTAAACTGGGTTTTGCCGCTATAGCTTGTTCCGCCGTAGGTGACCGTGCCGTTGCCGCTCATGGGGTTGGCCCCCTTGCATTCCATGCGCCACGAGGCCGTGTTTCCCTGCATCCGGTAATCATTGACCGTGCACTGCGTGTCGGCCCTGGGCACGGTAGCACTGCCATTCTGGACATCTGCCGGACGGATGCACTGGCGAACGGTTTGTGGCGGCATTGCAGGCATGCCCTCCATTCCTGCCATTTCCATCCGGGTGGTGATTTCCCACATTCCCGGCTGCATGTTCGGCGCAGCTAAGGCAGGGATCGAAGTCATCAGCAATAAGCCGAACTGGGCAATTTTTTTCATGGCCACCTCCTGATCAGAAGTCTCTGGTTGAGATACTACTCCGATCGGCGATGTCCGCAACTTCCCGGTCGGATACAATCCCTGTTTCAATCAGGCGCAGACTCACATGGCAATCAAGGCGACCATCTTCAAGGCCAATCTGCAAATCGCAGATATGGAACGGCACTATTATCAGGATCATGCGCTCACGATAGCGCAGCATCCTTCGGAAACCGACGAGCGTCTTATGGTCAGGTTGCTGGCTTTTGCGCTGCATGCTCATGAATATTTGCAGTTCGGTCAGGGGATGACCAACGACGAAGAGGCCGACCTGTGGCAAAAGGACCTGACTGGTGCAATCCAGCTATGGATTGATGTCGGGGTGCCTGATGAAAAACTGATCCGCAAGGCCTGCGGACGTGCCAATCGCGTAGTGGTATATGCCTATGGCGGGAGGGTTGTCGATCTGTGGTTTGCGCAAAACCGGGCCCTGTTCGAGCGGCAGAAGAACCTTGTCATCTTTGGCCTGCCGGTGGAAAGTACCCAGGCACTTTCCGGTCTGGCACAGCGCACGATGGACTTGCAATGCACCATACAGGACGGTCAGGTCTGGCTCAGTAACGGGGCCGAAAGCGTGCAGGTGGAACGAGTGATGATGAAAGCGGCGGAATGATTTCAGTTGTCATTCATCTCATGGGTCGGCGCTGAAAGGATTCCCCGGCCGTGTCTGATAAAATGCCAGCCATGTTCACAGGAATCATACAGGCCGTCGGCCACATCAAGCGGGCAGAGCCTCAGAGTGGCGATCTGCGCCTGACCATTGCAGCCGGTGCGCTGGAGTTGGCCGATGTGCGTCAGGGCGACAGCATCGCGGTCAACGGCGTATGTCTGACTGTGGTGGAACACACCGAGGACGCATTTCAGGTACATGTGTCGGCCGAAACGCTGCGCTGTACCGTCGGGCTGGATGCGCCGGGTGACGTCAACCTGGAAAAAGCGTTACGGCTGGCCGACCGGCTGGGCGGCCATCTGGTCAGCGGCCATGTTGACGGCATGGGCGAGGTGATCAATTTCGAACCGGTAGGTGACTGCGTGCTGCTCGCCATCCGTGCCCCGCAGGCGTTATCCCGATATATCGCGGTCAAGGGTTCCGTGACCATCAACGGCGTCAGTCTCACCGTCAATACCGTCGATCACGACGATTTCACCATCAACCTCATTCCCCACACGCTCGAAGTGACTACGCTCAAGACACTTCAGGCAGGCAGTCGGGTCAACCTCGAAGTGGACCTGATCGCCCGCTACGTGGAACGGATGTTTTCGGTGTCCGATATTCTCGGAAATCCCGATAAAAAATGAAACAGGTACTTCATGTGGGCTGCGGCCCGGCCAGTGCAGCCAAACTGCACGCAACATTCCGCACCCCGGAATGGCGCGAGTTGCGCCTCGACATCAACCCCGAGGTGCAGCCGGACGTCGTGGCTTCGATGACCGATATGGCGGTGGTCGAGACGGGTAGCATGGATGCGGTGTGGTCCAGCCATAACATCGAGCATCTCTATCCGCACGAAGTGCCGGTGGCGTTGCGTGAATTCTGGCGGGTGCTCAAGCCGGAAGGCTTTGCTTTGGTGACCCTGCCGGACCTGCGTCAGGTGGCGCGGCTGATTGCCGAGGATAAGCTCGACGAGCCGGCTTATGTTTCTCCCGCCGGGCCAATCGCACCGCTCGATATTTTGTACGGTTTCCGCCCGGAATTGGCGCGCGGCAACCTGTTCATGGCTCACCGTACCGGCTTTACCGCTAAAACTCTGGGGCAGGCGCTCGTTGCCGCCGGCTTCGCCCGTGCAAAAGTGACGGCAGACGAACATTTCAATCTGTGGGCGATTGCCAATAAAACGTTACCGGTTGAGCCGAATAAAAAGTAATGCGCGTCCTGTTCATCCACCAGAACTTTCCAGGCCAGTTTCGTCACGTGGCAGCGCACTGGGCCGCCATGCCGGGAAACCAGATATTGTCCATCGGGCAGAAGCACTCGCAGGAATTCAAAGGGATTCCCAGAATTATTTGCGACCCGGCACGGGCCATCACCAAGGGCATCCACCACTACATTGCCGGGGTGGAGTCGGGGGTGCTGAACGGTCAGGCGGTGTTGCGTGGGCTGATGCAGCTCAAGCAGAAGGGGTTCACCCCGGATGTGGTGATCGGCCATGCAGGTTGGGGCGAGACGCTTTACGTCAAGGATATTTTTCCTGAAGCGCAGCTCATCAACTATTTTGAGTTTTTCTATCACGCCACCGGGGCCGATACCGGGTTTGATCCGGAATATCCCAACGAGATCGATGACCTGATGCGCATACGCACCAAGAACATCATCAACCTGCTGGCGCTGGACGGCTGTGATGGCGGTATCAGTCCGACCGAGTGGCAGCGCAGCGTTTATCCGGAGGTGCATCAGCCGCGGATTACGGTTATTCATGAAGGAATCAACACTGAGCTGGCCAGGCCCAATCCGGAAGCGCGCTTGCAGTTGCCCGATGGCACGGTGCTTGGTCCGGAAGACGAGGTCGTCACCTATGTGGCCCGCAATCTGGAGCCGTACCGGGGTTTTCACGTGTTCATGCGTGCTGTGCAGGAAATTTGTCAGCGACGCCCGAAATGCCATATTGTCATCGTCGGTGGCGATGGCGTGAGCTACGGCCGCCGGCTGCCCGATGGCCAGACTTACCGCCAGAAAATGCTGTCGGAAGTGCAGTTCGATCCGAAGCGAGTACATTTTCTTGGGCAGGTGCCTTATTCCACTTACATTTCCGTGCTGCAGGTGTCGTCGGCACATGTCTATCTGACGGTGCCTTTTGTGTTGTCGTGGTCGATGCTGGAAGCCATGGCGGCCGGGTGTCTGGTGATCGGTTCCGACACCGCGCCCGTGCGTGAGGTGCTGAAGCATGAGAAAACCGGCCTGCTGGTGGATTTTTTTGCCCCTGAAAAAATCGCCGATAACGTGGACCGGGCGCTGGATCAACGTGAAGCCATGCGCGAGATCCGGCTTGCGGCAAGGGCGCATGTGGTTGAACATTACAACTTCCAGCAGGGGCTGGAGAAATACCGCGACCTGGTGGAGAAGATGACAGGAAAACGCTTCGCCGGCTGATGACGGTCGGAGATGGCGAATACAGGAAAATCAATGACTATCAGTCCGATCAAAGACATTATTGCAGACATCCGTACCGGCAAAATGGTGGTACTGGTGGATGAGGAGGACCGTGAAAACGAAGGCGACCTCGTGCTCGGTGCGCAGTTCGTCACGCCTGAGCATATCAACTTCATGGCGCGTTTTGGGCGGGGACTGATCTGCCTGACGCTGACGGAGATACGGTGTCACCAACTCAATCTTTCACCAATGGTGCAGCGCAACGGCACACGCTTGGGCACCAATTTCACCGCTTCCATCGAGGCGGCCAGCGGCGTGACGACCGGCATTTCGGCTGCCGACCGCGCCCATACCATACTCACTGCCGTGGCCAAGGGCGCCAAACCGGATGATCTGGTCAGCCCCGGGCATATTTTTCCGCTGATGACGCAAAACGGCGGGGTGCTGGTGCGTGCGGGCCATACCGAGGCGGGATGCGACCTGGCCCAGCTTGCCGGGCTGGAGCCGGCTGCGGTGATTTGCGAAATTCTCAAGGATGACGGCAGTATGGCACGGCTGCCGGACTTGCTCGAGTTTGCCGCTCATCATGGGTTGAAAATCGGCACGATCGCCGATCTCATCCACTATCGCAGCCAGACCGAGAATCTGGTCGAGCGTGCTGCGGAGCGCGATATCCTGACTCCTTACGGGGCATTCAGGCTGATTGCCTATCGTGACAAAATTTCCAGCGACACGCATCTGGCACTGGTTCGAGGAGAGCCGCATCCGGACAGGGAAACTTTGGTGCGGGTGCACGAACCGCTTTCCGTATTTGATCTGCTGGATCGCAACAGTCAGACCCATAGCTGGAGTGTGCCGTGTGCCATGGAGGCCATCGGTCAGGCCGAATGTGGAGTCATCGTCCTGCTTCACCGTGATGAAAACGGCCAGCAACTGATCGAGCGCATTTGCCATGCCGACCAACCGGTTCGCACCGGACAGGATCTGAGGGATTACGGCATCGGCTCGCAGATTCTGCTCGACACCGGCGTCAGAAAAATGCGGTTGCTTGCCACCCCACGCAAGATGCCCAGCATGGCCGGTTTCGGACTCGAAGTGACGGGCTTTCTCGAAAAGTCTCCGGGCTGAGGTAGAATGCCCACCCTTGCCCCTGTGGTGAAATTGGTAGACACAACGGACTTAAAATCTCCTTTGTCAAGCATTTTTCTCATCGGGTAGGTGGCTGTCGAGCAAGGAGCGGCGCGGGTTTCCCGTGCCTTCCAGCAAATGGCGCCAACGGTCTTCTGGTTGCTAGGTGTCAGGTAGGAGCCAAGCGAACGGTACAGTTAAAACAAGCCTAGTTGGAGTTAGGCGAAAATCGGTTCGACAACGAACCAAGCTAGCCCGAGTGGTGAAACTGGTAGACACAAGGGACTTGAAGCAATTTGAGCCCTCCGGGGGAAACCCCAGAGGTGAAGCCCGTCAAATTCGGCGAACGCCCTGGATGCTGCCGCATCCGAGCCAACACCGAGCCAAGCCCTCGAATCGAATGGTTCGAGGGAAGGTGTAGAGAGCAGACGGCGGGCACCTACAGCCGCAAGGCCATGGTGAAGGCGTGCTCCAGACCACGAACAGCGTTCGCGCTGGCGGCGAAAGTCGAAGTGGTAAGAAAATCCCTCGACCTCACGGTCGTGCCGGTTCGATTCCGGCCTCGGGCACCAATTTGGAGAGCCGTCCTTGTTCAACCAAGGGCGGCTTTTCATTTCTCTGTGCAACAATGGCACGCGGTAAAACTGCACGCTTAAATCCTCGATCCCGCGCTATGAACGTCTCCAGCATGTGCGGGATCAATGTAGCAACATCAACTGGCTCGCCATAGGTCTGCGTATGCAACGCTGCATAGCGCTCCAGATCAGACTTCAGCGCAGTTGTCAGTGCGATGGTGAGTTTTACCGTCTCGGTTTTCGGTAGCGGCCCCAGCCGCAACTTGCTGGTGGGCGTACTCATTGTGACGATTCCCTCTGGAAGAACAGCGGCTGGTATGGACGCAGGATCAGATCCTTGTTCACCATGACCCGCATCGGAAATCCAGGACGGATGGTGAGCGTCGGTTGGATACTCACGTTGCGTTTGGTTATCTCCTGACCAACCTGGTTCACGGTGTCCTGCGCGCTCTGGCGAACGGCGACGGTGACGCTACCGGTATTACCGTTGTTGTTGGGTGCTGCCAGCTCGGCACCGACTCCGAGCAGCGTGGACAACGCAGCGCCGGAAAGGATGCGATCCCAATGCCAATCGACGCCATCCTCCAGCCCGGCATAACCCGCCGGATCGATGCCAGGCAATCGGTCGAGTGAAATGGATGAAGTATCAGGCAGGATCAACCGCGTCCATACCAGCAGTACACGTCGCTGACCGAAGGCTACCTGACTGTCGTAGCGGCCGATCAGCCGCGACCCCTGCGGAATCAGCAGGAATCGACCCGTGGCCGTGTCGTAGACCGCTTCCGTCACATTGGCGATGACCTGCCCCGGCAGGTCGGAGTTGATGCCCGTTACCAGCGCCGCCGGAATGATGGTGCCCGCCATCACCTGGTAGTGCGAGGCTGGTAGTTGCAGGCTGGCCGGATTGCGGGTGGCGGTGTCGCCGCCACTCGTGAGGAATGCTTCCTTCTGATCCTGCCGGTTCTGCGCAGCCGTTGGATCGGTTGGCTGTGTCGATGCCGTTGCCATCGGATTGAAGGCCTGATTGCCCGATGCCTGCTCGGGCTGGATTGCGGCTGCGGTGGTTGCCGGTGCCGCCTTTGTTGCACTACTGCTGCGGAAGAACACCGACGAACGCGCCGCATCCTCGGTATCGCCCGGCTGTGCGATGCGGCCGGGTTGCGCGGGAGTGTACGCGCCCGTGTTTTCGTGGCTCTGCGCATGCACAATGGCCGGCCCCAAGTCGCCCGGCAACGGCTCACCCAACATCGGCACCACAGGCTTAGCCATTGGCACCACTTTGGTATAGTCCTTGGGCAACTGGTCGAGGCTATCGGCCCGTGAGACGCGATCCACGTTGTACAGCTCGGTGGCTGGGTTGCGTTCGCGCTTGTGCGATTGCAACGACCACAACGTAGCACCCAGAATGATCGTGCCCAGCGTTCCCGCGAGCACCGCCAACATGCGCCGATTAAGTCGCGTGACCGGACGCGGCGAAGCACGCAGAGCCAAGGTGTCCGGGTCGGCTTTATTTGCCCCAGTCGACGGCGTCTGCGGTGTGTCGGGCGTATTCATTCTCAATACCTCCGCGCCGTGCTGACCATGCCATCGGTGCGTTCGATGCGAACGACGGCGGCCTTGTCCGCACCCAGCCGCAACTCTGCCGCACCGAACAGTCGATCCACCACGTAATAAGGGGAGCGGAAGCGGTAGTTCACGAGTTGGCCATCGCCCTGCTGCCCGATCACGAATAGCGGCGGCAGCTCGCCCTGCGCGATGCCAGCAGGGAACTGGATATAGACCCGCTCGCCGTCATCGAACGCGCGCAGCGGTTTCCACGGCGGGCTGTCGCCGGTGATCGCGTAGCGGAACTTGATCTGCTCCAGCGACAAGCCTGAGTCCACCGGTGCAGAGACTTGAGCCTGCTGCGCCTGCTTCTGCAAGGCCAGCATGTGATCCTTCGGATAATCCCACGATACCGATGCCATCCATGCCTGCGGCGTCGAAGACAGTTCCAGCAGGTAGGTGCGACGGTTGGTGGTGATCACGAGATTCGTCTTCAACTTGACACGCGTGGGCTTCACGAGGATGTTCACGCGCAGGTTCGCGCCGGCACCGCTGGCCGTGTCGCCAACGATCCAGCGCACAGTGTCGCCAGCCGAGACCGTCACCAGTTCTTCACCCTGCTGCAGGGCGATGACGGTGACACGCCCCGGACTGGTGTAGAGCTGATACAGCGCGCCGTCCGTATAAGGCCAGACCTGGATCGCGTTTATATAGCCTTCGCGGCTGGGAGGCACGCGAGCTTCGGCATTGGCACGCGCAACGCGGACCTTTTCGTCGGTCGATTCAGCCACCGGTTTATCCTCGGGCATGGTTTCCAGCAGCTTCAACTGTTCCGGCAGCGGAAGTGGTTTCGGCATTTCGACCACCTCGATGGGCTTGGGCAGTTCCGGCAGTTCGTGCGCTGCCACGGGTTCGTCCAGCGTGATGTCCGGCGGCGGCGTGCCGTGTGTGGCGCAACCACTGACAGTCACCAAGGTGGCGCTCAGGATCAACGGCAAAGCGTAAATACGGATTTGGGTTTTCATGGTTTCTTAGCTCCTTCGGTCGCGTCGAGTTCACGGCTCCAGGACAGGCCGTTCACGTATATGCCCAGCGGGTTCTTGCGCAATCGCTCTTCGGTGCGCGGCGGTTGCAGCACGATTGACAGCACAGCCGTCCAGCGCTCGGTGCCCGAGGGCGAACCGTTCGCATAGGTGCGCTCGATCCAGCGCACCTGGAACGAGGATTCGCTGGCACGGACCACGCTGGTGATCTCCACGGCCGTCGAGGTCTGGCCGATGCGCGCGAACGGATCGTTGGTGCGCGCGTAGTCGTTCAGCGTGGCTGCGCCCTTGTCCGTGGCGTACTCGTAGGCTTCGAGCCAGTTCTGCCGCACGACGATCGGATCGATCGAGAGCGAACGCACGTCGGTGAGGAAGCGTGCCAGGTGGTAGGCGATCTGCGCGTCGTTCGGCTTGTACGGCGTGGCCGCTTCACCGACTGCACGCACCTGACCGCCGGTGGCCACCTCGACCACATAAGGCGTGACGATGGACTGCGCCGAGCGCCACACCAAGCCACCCGCCATCAGCAAGGCGAGCGACAGACAGCCGAATGCCATCAGCCGCCAGTTCTTCGCCTGTACGCGGGCACTGCCGATGCGCTGGTCCCAGACCTGCGCGGCGGCTTGGTATGGGGTGACAGGCTCGGGCGTTTCCGAGTACCGCACCTGGGGTCGTTTGAATCGCATGAATTGATCTCCGTTAAACTTAATTTTTAAGGGTTCGAATCAGGTGTTGGAGCCATCGTGCAGGTTCGGACTGGCACCGCTGCCGCCGTGATCGCCGGAGCGCAGGGTGTGAGCCGCCGTGGTAGCCGCATGGCTCACCTGCTGTTTGCGGCGCATTTGTTTGGCCCAGGCTGGCTCTGCCGCAGGGGGCTTGGCTTCGGTCGAATCGGCTGATCCGGTAGAACTGGCTGCCGCAGGCGCAGCCGCGTCCGCGACGAAATTCGCGACGCGATCCTTGACCGCCTTGGCACCGGCCGCAACACGCTGGCCGACAGCACCGGCACCGCTTTTGGCCACATTGGCGAGGCCAGCACCTGCAGCACGAACACCACCGCCACCCGATGCGGCTGCGCCAGCCTGGTAGGCGGTCTTCGCGCCGCTTGCCATTGAGCTGGTCGCACGCCCGGCCGATGCAGCGCTACCGATGGCCGCGCGTGCGGCACCCGGCACCATGCGTGCACCCGCCGCTACCGCCGCGCCACCTGTCGCGATAGCCGCACCTCCCGCCACTGCCAAACCAGCAGCCCCCAGCGCCGTTCCAGCCGCTGCACCCGCGCCGAGTTGCGGTGCGCCGGATACCAGTCCGGTTGCAATCCCCGGCCCGAAGATGCCGAGTCCCAGCATCGCCAGCGAGGCCAGCATGATGGTCAGCGCCAAGTTGATCGAGGGCTCGGTGTTGGGCGGCACCTGGAATTCCGCAAACAGTCCGGTACCGATGCCGACGATCACCGCCAGCACCAGCACCTTGATGCCCGACGACACCACGTTGCCCAGCACCCGTTCGGCGAGGAATGCGGTCTTGTTCCACAACGCAAACGGCACCAGTACGAAACCCGCAAGCGTGGTCAGCTTGAATTCGATCAGCGTGACGAAGAGCTGCACGGCGAGCACGAAGAAACTGACGATCACCACCAGCCAGGCGAGAAACAGCACGCTGATGACATCAAGGTTCGCGAACACCTCCGGGAAGCCGGTCAGACCGCTGATTTGCGCCATGATCGGTTGCGCAGCATCGACACCGACCTTGGCCAGTAGACCCGGCCGCAGAAACTGCGCTTGCGTCAGCGTGGAACCGGAAGCCACCAGCCCGAGCCCGGCAAACGAGCGGAACAGGATGCCGGCTAGGTTGTTGAAATTGCCAATGATGAACGCGAACGCGCCGACATAGAGCGTCTTCTTGATCAGCCTGCCGATCACGTCCTCGCCGCCCATGGCCCAGAACAGCCCGGCCAGCGTCATGTCGATCACCACCAGCGTGGCGGTGAGAAACGCCACCTCGCCATGCAGCAGCCCGAAACCCGAGTCGATGTAGTGCGAGAAGACATCGAGAAAGTGGTCGATGACCGACAGATCGTTCATGGCGTCACTCTTTCGGCGAGGAAGCTGGTGTCGCAGCAAACGGCGGTGTTGGCGTGTACGGCGTGCCGCTGCCCATAAAGCGCCACCGCGTGGCTTCGGCAGCCGTGTTGCACAAGGTGTCTCCCACCTTGGTGTGGTCGGCCTTGCACTGCGCGCGAACTTCCTTCAGGTGATCAGGATTCGCCAGCAGTGATTTGACGGACTCGGTGGGTTCCTGTTTTCCGCAGGCGGCCAGCAACACGGTGCAGGCGGCAGCGATGAGAAGAGTTTTAATGATCAAGTTTCCTCAATTGCCGTAGTAGTTGACGGTGGTCGGCGTGTAGGGCGTGCCCACGCCCTGGAACCGCCGACGTACTTCACGCGCACGTTCCTGAACCGCGACTTGCCGTGCCTGTTCCAGGGCGGTAGCACGATCTTGAGTGATCTGAAGCTGCTGCGCCTGGATCGTCTGCCGAGCCTGCAAAGCCAGCAACTGGTTCGTCGCCTGCGTGGCCTGCAGCGCGCCGACCGCCGATTGGCTGCTGTTCACGAGGTCGGTCAAGGTCTGCTCGTCAGACGCAAAATTCTGCACCGCCTGCGATTGCACTTTGGTCGCGGTGCGTAGCGCCTCCAACGAGTTGTGCCAGCGTGTGAGCGCATCGGTGGCCATCTGGCTACCCGAGGTGGAGGCGGTGTAGGCATCGGGATAGAGTCGCGCAAACTCGGTTTCCATCTGCGACACGTTGAATGCCAGCCCCTGTGCCTGCTCGATCAACTGGTTCGTCGCTGACAGTGCCGAGCGCAGTTGGTTGAGCGAGCTGAAGTTGAGACTCGTGAGATTCTTGGCGTCGTTCATCAGCATCTGCGCTTCGTTCTGAAGCTGCCTGATCTGGTTATTGATCTGCTCCAGGGAACGGGCGGCAGTCATGATGTTCTGCGTCAGATTGCTTGGGTCGATGACCACTACCGCCGCCTGTACAGCTGGCGTCACGGTCACGAGCACGGCGGCGGTGATGGCAATCAAGGTCTTCTTCATGGGTGCTTCTCCTTGGGAATTGACGAGGCAAATGGGAACGAAGGAATCAGATCCGCAGCCCAGTCGAGGCCGCGATGGCGCAGCCAGGCGGCTGCGAAATCCGCAGGTGGCACCGACGCGGAAACGGCGTCGATGGCGCGCTGATCTTCGGGTTTTGCTGCACCGGCAAACGCCAGCGTCACCGGCCCCAGTCCCAGATCGAAGACGCGATTGCCGAGCCGCGACTGGTAGTAGTAATCGCGCTTGGGCTGTGCGGTCGCCACGATCTCGATCTGCCGCGCATTGAGACCGAAGCCTTCATAGATGACGCGAATCTGCGGCTCGGTCGCCTGCGGGTTGGGCAGGAAGATACGGCTCACGCAGCTCTCGACGATGGCTGGAGCAATGCTGGAATCCTTGATGTCCGCCAGTGACTGTGTGGCGAAGATCACCGACACGTTCTTTTTGCGCAGCGTCTTCAACCACTGCCGGATGCGCGCGGCGAATACCGGGTCGTCGAGGAACAGCCAGGCTTCATCGAGAATCAATAATGTTGGGGCACCATCAAGACGTTCTTCGAAGCGCGCAAACAGGTAGCGCAGTACCGCCAGCGCTGCGGTTTTGCTGTGCATCAGCTCTTCCATCTCGAACGCCTGCACGTCGGCGAAACCGAGCCGATCATGGTCGGCGTCGAGCAGCTTGCCGTGCGCGCCGCCCAGCACATAGGGTTGCAGGGCTTGGCGCAGTGCGTTCGATTGCAGCAGTACCGACAAGCCGGTCAGGGTGCGCTGTTCGAGCGGCGCGCTGGCGAGACTGTTCAGTGCCGACCATACGGACTCCTTCTCGGCCGGCCCGACAACCACGCCTTCGTGAATCAACAGGCCTTGGACCCAATCCGCCGCCCAGGCGCGGTAACTGTCCTGATCGATATGGGCCAGTGGTTGGAAGGCAATTGCGCCGTCCGCACCCAGCTCATAATGCTCGCCACCCAGCCCAAGCATGGTGGCGCGAATCGAACGCCCCATGTCGAAGGCGAAGATGCGCGAGCCGGCGTAGCGGCGGAATTGCATTGCCAGCGTCGCGAGCAGCACCGATTTGCCCATGCCGATGGGGCCGACCACCAGCGTGTTGCCCACGTCGCCGATGTGCGTGACCAGCCGGAACGGTGTCGCGCCATCGGTGCGCGTCACGATCAGTGGTGGGCCGTCGAGGTGCGCATTGCGCTCTTGTCCTGCCCACACGGCGGAGACCGGCATCATGTGCGCGAGGTTCAGCGTCGAGACGATGGGCTGGCGCACGTTGGCGTAGGCGTGTCCCGGAATCGACGACAGCCAGGCATCGACCGCGTTCAAAGTTTCTGGGATCGTCACGAAGCCCCGGCCCTGAATGGTTCGCTCTACGGCGCGCAGCTTCTCGTCGGCAGCGGTTGCATCGGTATCGAGCACCGTCACGGTGGCAGTGACGTAGCCGAATGAAACCTGGTCGCTGCCCAACTCCTGGAGAGCCGCGTCGGCATCGGCCGCCTTGTTCGAGGCATCGGAATCCACCAGCGGGCTTTCCTGCTGGAAGACCGTCTCACGCAGCAGCGCGACGATGTTCTTGCGCTTGGCGAACCACTGGCGGCGCAAGCGCGCAAGCTCGCGCTCGGCCTCGGCCTTGTCGAGGCACAGGAAGCGTGTGCTCCATCGGTAGGCGAAGCCCAGGCGGTTCAGGTCGTCGAGCAGGCCCGGCCAGGTCGAAGTCGGAAAGCCGCGCACCGACACCATGCGCAGATGCTGGCTGCCAAGCATGGGCGCAAGGCCACCGGTCAATGGCTCATCAGCCAGCAGCGCATCGAGGTGCATAGGCACATCGGGCACGGCCACCGGATGCCGGCGCGTGGACACGCAGGCATGCAGGTAGGTCAGGGTCTGGCCATCATCGAGCCAATCTATCTCGGGCATCACGCCTTCCAGCAAGCCGAAGAAGCGTTCGGTCTCCGACACGAAGCCCTCCAGCCGATCGCGCCAATCCACGCCTTCGACCCTGGTATTCTCGTACAGCAGCTTCGCGGCGCGGGCAGTCGATTCCTCGGACGGCAGATACAGCAGCGTCAGGTGGTACGCGCTCTCGAAGTGGCTATCGGCCTCCTCGAATGCGGCGCGGCGCTCTTCATCGACCAGCCAGGACAGTGGCTCGGGAAACACCGACTCCGGGTAGTCCGCTGCTTCGCGCCGTTCGGCCTCCACGAACAAAGCCCAACCCGATCCAAGACGACGCAGTGCATTGTTCAAGCGCGCAGTAGTCGCGACCAGTTCGCCTTGCGTCGCACTGTCCAGATCAGGTCCGCGAAACCGTGCCGTGCGCTGGAACGAGCCGTCCTTGTTGAGGATGACGCCGGGCGCGACCAGCCCCGCCCAGGGCAACCAGTCGGCCAACAGCGCGGGGCGCTTGCGGTATTCGGCGAGGTGCATCATGGTGTGTTTTCCATGTCTTGTCTCACACGTCCAGCAATTGTCGGTGCTTGATGTGCCGAGCGAACACGGCCATGAACTGCGCATCCAGTCGTGCGCCCCACACGGCCAGCGAGTGCCCAACAATCCACAGCACCATGCCGGGCAGCCACAGTTGCAGCCCGAGCCCCACGGCGGCGGCCAGCGTGCCGTTGGCAATCGCCACGGTGCGCGGCGCACCACCCAACAGGATGGGTTCGGTCAGCGAGCGGTGCAGCGGCACCTCGAAGCCGGCTGTATCAGCGCTTGACGTGTTCATGCCAGCACCGCTCCGCCGCTGAAACTGAAGAAGGTCAGGAAGAACGAGGATGCGGCGAACGCGATCGACAGACCGAACACGATCTGCACCAGTTTGCGGAAGCCGCCGCTGGTGTCGCCGAAGGCCAGCGTCAACCCAGTGGTAATGATGATGATCACCGCGATGATGCGGGCCACTGGCCCCTGGATAGAATCCAGCACGGATTGCAACGGTGCTTCCCAAGGCATGTTCGACCCCGCCGCGTGCGCAGGAATGGCGATGGTAAGCAATAGCGCTGCGAGAGAAACAAACTGCAAGGCAGGTTTTACAGAAATACGTGAAGTCGTCATGACGGTTCTCCGGGAGTTGATGAAAGTAAAGGGACGGAAGGCATCAGCTCGGTGCTGAGTTGGTAGCCGTGGCTGTCGAAGCCGATAACACTGGCAATTTCCTGTACTCGGCGTGCATGGCCGCGACCGGCGATGTAGACGATGACGTTGACCGCTTCGGCGATCAGGGCGCGTGGTGGCGTCACGGCCACTTCGAGAATCAGTTGTTCCAGGCGCAGCAATGCGCCCGCAGCGGAACCGGCATGGACGGTGGCGATGCCGCCCGGATGGCCGGTGCCCCAGGCCTTGAGCAGATCCAGCGCTTCGGCGCCGCGCACCTCACCCACGACGATGCGGTCCGGGCGTAGCCGCAGGGTCGAGCGCACCAGCTCGGCCATGGTTACGACACCTGCACGGGTGCGCAGCGGGACGTGGTCGCGTGCCGTGCATTGCAGCTCCACCGTGTCTTCCAACACGATCACGCGGTCGCCGGTGGCCCCGACCTCGTCGAGCAGGGCGTTCGCCAGCGTGGTCTTGCCGGTGCTCGTGCCACCCGCGATCAGGATGTTCTGGCGCTCGCGCACCGCGTTACGCAGGAATTCCGCTTGAGCCTCGGTCAGGATGCCGTCGGCCACGTAGGCATCGAGCCGGATCAAGCCGACCGCGCGCTTGCGCAGCGCGAAGACCGGTCCCGGCGTTACGGGCGGCAGCGCGCCCTCGAAACGTTCGCCGGTCTCGGGCAACTCGGCGGACAGCAGCGGCTTGCCCGCATGCACCTCGGCGCCCACGTGGGCTGCGACCAGGCGGATGATGCGCTCGCCATCGGCTGGCGTGAGGCTGACGCCGAGCGCTTCGCGCCCACTGCCCAGTCGATCCACCCACAGCGAGCCATCAGGATTCAGCATGACTTCCACCACGTCGGGGTCGTTCAACGCTTTGGCGATGTCCGGCCCCATCGCCGTGCGCAGCATGAGCACGCGACGCTCCAGCGCCAGTGAGGCCGACAAGCCCTGATCGTGCGGCGCGCTGCTCATGACGGTGCTCCCGGTTCGCCGGCAGGCCCAGCGTCGCGGTCGTTTTCCTGCTGGCCGAAGAACTGGCTGTGGTCGGGCTGGATTTCTTCGACCACATCTTTGATCAGACTGCGTCCGCGCAGCAGATGCCGTCCGAGCTGTTCGGTGAACTGCTCGAAGCGTGCACGCCCCTGGGCGCGTGCCGCCTCCTGATGCGCTTCCGGCACGGGCGTGCTGACGGTGAGGAAGTAGCGCACGTAGAGCGCTAGCGTCTCGATCAGGATGTTCTGGTCTCGCTCCAGCTTGTCGAATTGGCGGGATAGCCGATCCAACCGCTTGGCAATGGCCGCTTCGCGCTGGTCACCAGAATCCGGCGAGAGAAACGAGGCCAATGCGGCAGCCACGATCGACGACTTGGACAAACCCTTCATATTAGCCAGCTCATCAAGCTGCCTGGCGTGCTCGGGCTCGATGAAGAGGTTAAGACGCGTGCGACTCATAGCGCGATCCCGTCGTCAGAATCGAGGGCGGCCAGCCGTGCCGTGCGTTGCAAGCGCGAATCAAGCTGCGCGGGCAGTGGCGTGTCGTCGTCATCCAGCAGTACCAGGTCGTTCACCGCGTGTTCTGGCTCCGGCGTGACCGTGACTTCGGCCAGCTCTGGTTGTTGCTGATGACCACCGTCGTCAATGGCCTTGCCGTGCGCGGGGAAGAGCAGACCAGGAATCGATGCGACTGGAATCGCCTGTCCGGTCCAATCGTCTGGCCGCGGTGGCGGTGTATCGGTGTAGTGCCCAGACAGCAATTGCGGTGGTTCCTGGATGCGCGTCTTGAAATTCGCATCTAGGTAGTAGCGAATTTTCTTGGCCTGGATCGGAGGATGTCCGGATACCATCACCACCTCGTCATCGGCAGGCAGTTGCATCACTTCGCCGGGCGTGAGCAGTGGCCGCGCGGTTTCTTGCCGCGACACCATCAGGTGCCCGAGCCAAGGCGCCAGCCGGTGGCCCGCGTAGTTGCGTTGTGCGCGCAGCTCGGTCGCGGTTCCCAGCGCTTCCGAAATACGCTTGGCGGTGCGTTCGTCATTGGTGGCGAACGTGATGCGCACATGGCAGTTGTCGAGGATGGAATGGTTCTGACCGTAGGCCTTGTCGATCTGGTTGAGTGACTGCGCGATCAGGAAGGCGCGCAGGCCATAGCCAGCCATGAAGGCTAGGGCGGATTCGAAGAAGTCGAGCCGGCCCAGCGCGGGAAACTCGTCCAGCATCAGCAGCAGCTTGTGGCGGCGGGAAATGCCGTCGCTGCCGTCGAGCGATTCGGTGAGGCGTCGTCCGATCTGGTTGAGGATCAGCCGAATCAGCGGCTTGGTGCGGCTGATGTCCGAGGGCGGCACTACCAGGTACAGCGACACCGGGTGATCGGCATCGATCAGGTCGGCGATGCGCCAGTCACAGCGCGAGGTCACTTCGGCCGCTGTGGGATCGCGGTAGAGACCCAAGAAACTCATCGCGGTGGACAGCACGCCCGAGCGCTCGTTGTCGCTCTTGTTGAGCACTTCGCGTGCAGCGGATGCGACTACGGGGTGCGGCGCTTCGCCCAGGTGCCGTGTTGTCATCATCCTATGCAGCGTGACCTCGAAGGGACTGGCCGGATCGGACAGGAAGTTGGCGACGCCGCGCAGCGTCTTGTCCTCGCAGGCGTAGAGCACATGCAGGATCGCGCCGACCAGCAGCGCATGCGAAGTCTTCTCCCAGTGATTGCGCCGCTCCAGCGCGCCCTCGGGGTCGACCAGGATGTCGGCGATGTTTTGTACATCGCGCACCTCGTGCATGCCGCGCCGCACTTCGAGCAGCGGGTTGTATGCGGCCGAGCGCGCGTCGGTCGGGTTGAACAGCAGGCAGTGCGAAAAGCGCGATCGCCAGCCTGCGGTCAAGTTCCAGTTCTCGCCTTTGATGTCGTGGATGACGGCCGAACCGGGCCACGAAAGCAGCGTAGGCACCACTAGGCCGACACCCTTGCCTGAGCGTGTCGGCGCGAAGGCCATTACATGTTCGGGGCCTTCATGGCGCAGGTAATGGCCGTCTTTACGGCCGAGAAAAACGCCAGCTGGGTCGATCAGGCCGGAACGTTGGATTTCAGCTGGCAGCGCCCAGCGTGCCGAACCGTAGGTCGTGACCAGCTTGGACTGCTGGGCACGCCACACCGACATGGCGATGGCCGCTATTGCGCCGGCGAAGCCGCTGCACGCCGCTATGGCACCGCCACGCAGGAAGATGTCGGGGGCATAGGCATCGAAGAAGTACCACCACTCGAATAGTTTCAACGGGTGATAGACGGGTGTTCCCAGCAGGTCGAACCACGGCGTTCCAAGGCGCATTTGGTATCCCAGTGCGGCCGCCGTCCACTGGGTGGCACTCCATAGCCCCAGTAATACGATGGTAAGAACCATCATGATCTGGCCCGTCAAAACGCCAGTCGGCACCATGCCGTACCTCCCTCATATGGATTACTCGATTCAGTCCATTTCGATGCGTGGTTGGCACGGCACCAATGAATTCGGATCGGCCAATCGTCAAGGATCGAGTGGCACCAAACCGGAACTAATTCAGATATCGCAAGTGTGGGAGAGCAGCGGATGAGAGAAAACCTGCTCCGGCGAAAGTCAGCTAAGAGGGGAGTGCAGCGATGATTATTTCTGTCACGTTCAGTGCTGAACACCCAAGCCAATGACTAGTTTCTCAAAGTCAGATATGGAGTATTTGTTGGATGCACCGGTGAAACAGAAGGCGTACCCTCAAAATTCAGTATGTGGTTCAGCAAGAGTTTACCCAGATCAAACAGCATAGTAGCCGTCATGGGCAGCTCACGGTTTGAAGGCACCTTTGAGGCGTTCACCTGATAAACCACCGGTTTTGCCGGGGTACTTAATTTACAAGTTTTTCGACACAAGAAATGCTCTTGCCCAAGCAGTGACACCGGCAGCTTGGCTTGAGTGCCGGTGTCTTTTTGAGTGCAGAATAAATCAGGGACGGTCGATGCTGCCCATGGATTTGGGGTAAGTGACGATGCCCCAAGGCATATCCTTGTCAGCAATACGCTTGGTCACCTCCAGCTTGTTGGTGTCGATCACCACAATCTCGTTCGATTTGCCACAAGCCAGTAATATCTGCTGGTCGTCCGGAGTAAAGCTGAAATGCCAGCAACGGTCGCCCGTAGGAATGTCCTTGATCTTGTCGAAAGTCTTGGCATCAAATACCTGCAGTGCCTTTTCCTTGTTGGCGGCGACAAAAATGCGCTCGCCCTTACGATCAAACGAGACACCATAAGGTGACTTGCCGGTGGCCACTTCCTTAACTACCTCGAACTTGTCGTTCAGTACCAGCATTTTGTCTGACAATTCCAAAGTCGTTACAATAGTCTTGCCATCTGGGGAAGTTTTAATCCCACGTGGACGCTCGCCATAGTTTCCAATGGAAATGCTCTTAAGCAATTTCCCCGATTTCATGTCGTGTACTGTGACGGAATTGTCGGATTCATTAGTGATCAGAATTTTCTTGCCATCTTTGGAGAACTCAACCCCTTCTGTTTCCGGTTTGCCGATGATCTCTTTGATTACTTTGCCCTTCTTCAAATCAACCATCGCGATGCGACCGGGGATTTTCTCTCCCTTATCATCATCGTCCTCTTCTTTCGCGCCAGGCTTAGGATGTGGGCCGGATTTTGCGCTGGGTTCATAAGTGACATAAGCCATATCCCCCATGACTCGCACAAACTCGGGATTCTTGCCGATCATGACGAATTGGGGGCCTTTAGCGCCAGTTGTATCCACCACTGAAATATTCCCATCGTCCTTGTTGGCAGTCACCAGCCATTTGCCATCTGCAGTCACGCCAATGCCGCGTGGACCTTTCGCACCGACGTCAACGGCACTCTTGGATTCCATGGTTTCCAGATCAATGACGGTTACTCCGCCATCCTGATTTGAAACATAGGCAACTCCCTTGCCTTCGGCAAAGGCACAAGGAGCAATAGTAAGACTAATGGCGAGTGCCAGTGCGGTATGGAATCTAAAATTTACACGTTGTTGCTTCATTTACAGTCTCCAGAAACCAGGTTGAATCGGGCAACTCATTCTTAAATGTAGAACACCTTAACGACTTATCTCCTGGCCCGATATATGAGAAAGTCGTAATTACACACAGGAAAAACCCCCGATCGATAATTCATTCGAAAAACTCTCCCGCATCAATTCGGGAGGGGAGGTAGAAGGAGTCGGAGATTTTGAAGGGGGTGATGCCGAATAACGTGCACATATACTTGGGCGTATCAAATCACGATCAAGTATTGGATCGGTCACACGGCGCTGGATGAGCAAACGCTTGAGATGGCCAAACAATCCTGCAAGATATTTTCGGTGGTTGTCCCAATTGATTTCAAGATGAAGTAAAGGCTTGCAGAAATGTAATGGGCACCCCATCGGGGTGTCCATTCAAGTATCACCTCTCATATTCAGAAAAGGTGATACTTGGTCACCAAGAGGCGGCCTTTGGCGCAGTCAACTCAGCTGGGGGGTTAGTCCAACCCGATCTGGTAGATCTCTTCCTGTTCTCCAACAATCTTGCTGGTGACGGCATCCACTTCAATTTCCCATTCTTTGCCGTCAGCGGTCTTGATATCGAACTCATAGGACGGGTTTCCGTCCGCTTCAATCTTGAATTCTGACTCGACCACGTCACCGGCGTGTTTTGCCAGTGCAATCTTCTTGGCGTCGTCCTGAGTAATCTTGGCCTTGCCCTTGAATAAAGGATCATTGGCATCTTTAACTTCCTGGTTTTCCTCAGTCACCTTGCCAGTATTGGCATTCACTTCGACTTCCCATTCCTTACCGTCCTTACCCTGAATGTCGAATTCGTAAATGGCTTTGCCCTTATCAAGCTCTGCTTCTACCGAGTTCACTTCACCAGGATGCTTGGCCTGTGCTGCCTTCAACGCAGTTTCAAACTTGCCGGTGAATTTGTCTGCTGCAAAAGCAGCGGGGGCTAGAAACAGGGCAGCAATCACAGCGGGGATCAGATGTTTTTTCATTTTGAGCTCCTTCAATCAATCAGGTTTAAAACTCTCAACCCAACAATACAGGACGAATATGTCTTGACATTAGGCTTTGCTCATGAAAATGTCAATAACATACTGATTTTATTTCGTTATTGGCTGAAGGTAGCCAATTGGATGCCTTCAGCCGGTAGGCGTGTTGTATCGAAATGGCTTATTACAAAGAATCATAATGTTAAGTCTGGCATGTTTTGTGCCCATTAGTTGCTTACCAAGCGAATGTTGACATGCGGAATTCCGGTTGGCTCGGGAGTAACTCCTATTCCAGCCTGGAGCTTAAGCGTTTCTAATACAAGTTTTTCGGACATTCCTTCATGAGTCTCAAGCTTTTACTTAATTTGCTGATTACCATATTGCTGCTGCTGGTCATGATGGTTGGTCTGATGCTGATGCTTGCCAACGCGCGCGAAGACGTGCGCGCCGAGACCGAATCTACGGCAAATCTAACGCTGCATATGCTGGATACGGAAATTATATATTTTTCGTCCGGTAGCGCCGTGAATGCGTGGCCTGACTCTCCTTTCCGGCTTAACAGCCTAGGGCATGTGCGCCATTTGCGTATCGAATTTTTCGACGCGCACGGCCGGTTACGCGACAGCAATCGGAGTGCGCAAAGTGCCTCAGAACAAGCGCCTCCAGGCTGGTTTACTCGCATGATGATGATAGGGATTTCGCCCGAAATCGCTCCGACACGCAAACCGGTTTTTTACATGGGCCGCATTCTGGGTGAACTGGTGGTGACGCCGGAACCATCCTCTGAAATACGGGAAATCTGGAGCGATACGCTCGGCCTAATTGAACTGGTAGCGGTGTTTTTCGTGCTGGTCAATGTCATGGTGTATTGGGCGGTGGGCCGCGCCTTGCGACCTGTGGATCGCATTCTCGCGGCGTTGACGGAACTGGAAAACGGCCGATTGGATGCGCGTTTACCGGCATTCAGGTTGCCGGAACTGGCGCCTATCAGCACTAAATTTAACGGTATGGCACAAACGCTTCAGCAAAGCGTCGGGCGCGTGCATGAGCTTAACCGCAAGATCGTCTGCCTGCAGGAAGACGAGCGCCGTAGCCTGGCGCGCGATCTGCACGATGAGGTCGGCCAATGCCTGACCGCTATCCATGTGGATGCCACAGCGGTCATGAATGCTCGCTGCTTGCCTGACACCCGGGAAAGTGCGCAGGCCATTCTCAAGGTCACTCGGCAAATGATGGAAATGCTGCATGACATGTTACAACGTTTGCGTCCTAGCGTGCTGGATGAGCTCGGTCTGCAAGCGGCATTGAACGATCTGGTGGATATTTGGCAACAGCGCAACCGGGGTGTTGTCTGCACGGTGAGTATCGGGGATGAACTGGATGTTGACATGGATGAGCATCTTGCCATTACGGCTTACCGTATTGTGCAGGAGAGCCTCACCAATATTTCCCGACATGCAGCGGCAACAGCCGTGGTGCTTGATGTGATGAAAGCGCAGGGAGCATTGGCAATATACGTGGAAGACAACGGACTGGGGTTCGATTCCGCTGTTATGACTTCTGGCTATGGCCTCACTGGGATGCGCGAACGGGTAGAAGGGCTGGGAGGAGAATTTGCACTGGAAGCTTTGCCAGGCAAAGGCGCCCGTATCAGCGTGCGCATCCCGATCAATTTGGAGAAGCCGAAATGAGCAAAAACTTGCGGATCATCGTGGTGGATGATCATGAAATCGTGCGTTCCGGTCTGAAACGTCTGCTGGATCAAGAAGAAGGTATGCAGGTAATTGCGGAAGCCGAAAATGGCGAGGAGGCGTACCAATTGTTTGGGGAACTGCTGCCCGACTTGCTGTTGATGGATATTTCAATGCCCGGCATGGGTGGTCTGGAATCGTTACGTCGCATTATTTCAAGATTTCCGGCAGCAAGAGTCGTGGTGTTTTCCATGCATGAAAACGTCGCCTTCGCTACCAAGGCACTGACGATTGGCGCGCGTGGCTATGTCGCAAAAGCTGGCGTAGGGGGTGATGTGTTAAAGGCGGTCAGGGAAGTCTCTGCCGGCAGAAGCTATATAAATCCCGCCATGGCGCAAAAAATCGCATTCCAGAACCTGAGGGGCAGTGACGATCCAATTCGTCAGCTATCTCCTCGCGAATTTGAGGTCTTCCGGCTGCTGGCAGAAGGCAACGGCGTCGATCAAATTGCCGAAATGCTCAAGATCAGCCAGAAAACGGCAGCCAATTATCAAACTATTCTCAAAAATAAACTCGGTATCTCCAGTCCGGTAGACCTTGTCAGATTGGCAATCAAGCAAGGTTTGATTGAAGCCTGAACCCATTTTTACAACGGAGCAAAACTTAATGAACAAACCTATTCTGCGACTAATATCTTTGCTGTGTTTGGCAGCACTATCCGATTTTGCCATGGCGGGATTTGAAGAAGGCAAGGCTGCCATGATGAATCGTGACTTTGCCACGGCCCTCAAGGAATTCAGGCCGCTCGCCGAGAAGGGGGACCAGAAATCCCAGCACATTCTCGGCATGATGTACGACGAAGGTCAAGGCACGAAACAGGATTACGCCGAAGCCGCCAAGTGGTATCGCAAGGCTGCCGATCAAGGCAATCTCGATGCCCAGTACAACCTGGGTGTGATGTATGCGCAAGGCCAGGGTGTGGCGCGTGACGATGCAGAGTCCGCTCGCTGGTTCCACAAGGCGGCGGAAAAAGGCCATATCCTCTCGCAATTCGCCATGGGGCGCATCACCACTATCGGTCGCGGCGTGAAGCAGGACGACAAGGCTGCGGCAGAATGGTATCGCAAGGCCGCCGAGCAGGGGCATTACAAGTCGCAACTGGTACTGGGCAAACTTTACCTCGAAGGCCGCGGGGTGGAAAAGAATCCCGGAACCGGGGTGCAATGGATACAGAAATCAGCAGATCAGGGCCACAACAAGGCACAGTACGAGCTGGGGCAAGCTTATGAAAAAGGTACCGGCGTAGCCAAGGATGTGGTGCAGGCCTACATGTGGTACGAGCTTGCCGCCAGCCAGACCCATGACGGCGCCGTCATGGCGCGCGATGCGCTGGCCAAGGGCATGAAAGCCGAGGATATCGCCAAGGCCAAGCTGCTGGCTTCCCAGTGGAGCGCGAGCAAGACAGCAACCGCCAGCGCCGCCAAGCGATAAGTCACATCATGAATGCCATTGTCTCCAGATCTGAAGCCACGCTTGCCGAATGGCGCGACCGCGCGCTAATCCTGGAACGTGAACTCAACGACACCGTGCTGGGCCTGCAACACCCGGTACGCCTGCTGGTAATTGCCATGTTCGCGCGTGGGCATGTGCTGCTGGAGGGAAGCGTGGGTGTGGGCAAGACCACGCTTTTGCGTGCGGCGGCGCGGGGCTTGGGCGGCGGTTACCAGCGCGTGGAAGGCACCATAGACCTGATGCCACAGGACTTGGTGTATCACACCCACATCGACCGTGACGGCAAGCCGCGCGTGGATCCCGGCCCGCTGCTGGCGCAGGGCGAAAACCTGTCGGTGTTCTTTTTCAACGAAATCAACCGTGCGCGTCCGCAGGTGCATTCGCTGCTGCTGCGCGTCATGGCGGAGCGCAGTATTTCAGCTTTCAACACCGAATATTTTTTTCCGCATGTACAGGTATTTGCCGACCGCAACCGGGTGGAAAAAGAGGAAACCTTCGAATTGCCGGGTGCAGCGCGTGATCGCTTCCTGATGGAAATCGAGGTGGATCCGGTGGACGACAGCGAAGTACACCGGCAACTTACCTTCGATAGCCGTTTCCACAACACCGACACCCTGATTGAAGGCGTGAGCGCCGGCGGCATCGATTACGCCGGGTTGACCGGTTTTGCGCCCAAAATTCAGCAGGTGGTGCGTGCTGGAGAAGCCGTGCAGGCGTTTGTCGAGCATCTGCGCCGCGCGACCCACCGCCCGCAGGATTACGGCATCCGCCTGCCGGAAGTGGTGATCGAGGAACTGATGATGACCGGCATCGGCCCGCGCGGCAGCAGCATGCTGGTCCGTGCCGCCAAGGTTGCGGCCTGGCTGGATGGACGCCTGGAACTGGCGCCGCAGGATGTGGCGGCCGTGTTTCATGAAGTGGTGGCGCATCGGGTGTTTTTCACCCCGGTGTACGAGCTGCAGCGTCAGTGGCTGGCGCGGGAATTCTCGCGTGCCATCCTGCAATCCGTGCCCGCCCCATGAATCTCCACCGCGCATCACTGCTGCACTACCGCGTGCGCTGGAAGCCTGCGGGTACGCATCCCGGTGCTGCCGGCGGGGTTCAGGCCGGCAGCGGCGACCAGTTGCGTGCGCTGGTGCAACTGCGCGACCATCCCGATCCGCGACGGCTGGACCTGCGCGCCAGCCTGCGCGACCCGCTGGAACGCTTGTGGGTGCGCGATTTTCACCTCAATACCGCTCTCAAGCTCATAGTGCTGGTGGATATGTCGGCTTCCATGGGCTATGTCGGACAAGTCAATCGCATGGCAGTGGCACGCGACATCGCCGCCCATCTGGCGCTGGCGGCCTGGAAAAACGGCGACGCCTTCGGTCTCTATGGCGCCAACGAAGCGCCGCGCCGTGATGCCATGCTGCCGCCGCGCGTCAATCGCGGCGCGTGGCTATGGGTGCAAAAACAGTTTTCCCGGGTTCAGCCGCACGGCCAAAGCGCGGCCGGGTTGAACGCGCTGGTGTCGCAGTTGCCCCGGCGGCGCGCACTGGTGTGCCTGATTTCCGATTTTCGCTGGCCTGAAGGGCAACTGGAAAAACTGCTGAAAGGCCTGGCCCACCACGATGTCGCGCCGATTGTGCTGCAAGACCCGGCTGAAGTGGAGGCATTGCCGGAGCGTGGTATTGCCATCCTGCGCGACGCCGAAAGCGGGCAACAGCGTTTTGTCTGGATGCGCCCGTCACTGGCGCGTGAGGTGGCGGATGCGCGTGCGCGGCATCTTGAGGAGATTCAGCGGGCCTGTCGTGTCACCGGGCGCAAGCCTTTTCTGGTCAAGGGCGAGTTCGACCCCATGGCGCTGACCTGTTATTTCTGGGAGCGCGCGACCTGATGCGATTCAGCCTACTATTGTTGCTGTTGTGGCATTCCCTGGCTGGCTGGGCCGCCGCCGTGGTCAAGGTGGAAATGCGCGATACCGGCTACACGCTTGGCGACCTCATGCAGATGCGAGCGGTGATTACGCTGGACTCCGGCGTCAGGATCGATGCGAACAGCCTGCCGCCACCGGGCCGCGTTACCCCCTGGATGGAACTGCGCACGGCACATATGCAGCAGGATGGCGAGACGGCGCAGCTGGACTTCGAGTGGCAGGTCTTTGCCACGGTGGAAAATGCCATGCAACTCAAGCTGCCCCCGATAGAACTGAAAACCGCTGGCGGCAATCCGCACACCGTGGTGATTCCGGCGCAGGTCTTTCACATGTCGCCGGTATTGCCCAAGCCGTTGGAGAGCGACCAGCCGCGTCCCAGCCTGCCGCCGTTCAAGTTTGACGAGCGTACCCCGTTGATGGTCGCCATGGCTTGTCTGGCACTGGCATTGATGAGTGCCACGTTCTGGTTGTGGCTGACGGATCGCCTTCCCGGATTGCCGCGCAACCCCGGCCCTGTTGCCAGATTGGCGCGGCAGTTGCGTCGGCGCAGGACAGGTCTCGACTTGCAGGCGCTACGCGATATCCATGCCGCACTCAATGCGGCGGCGGGCGAGACGCTGTACCCGGATACCTTGCCCCGGCTGTTTCAACGTGCCCCGTATCTGACGCCCGAGCAAACGGAAATCAAACAATTTTTCCGGCAGTCCTGGCGATACTTCTACGAAAGCGGTGCAACCATGCCTAGTCGCGCCGGCATCCTGATCTGGGTCGAGCGTGCCGCCCGCGCCGAACGCTTGTTTAAGTAGCCGCGCGGCATGAACACGCTGCACTTTCTCAAGCCGGAATTGTTGTGGTCGCTGCCGCTGGCCTTGCTGCCGCTGTGGAGCCACGGTTTGCGCCAGTTCAGTTTCCCCGGGCTGGAGGATTGGCCGCGCGACCGTGTTTCCGGCTGGCTGCGCTGGGGTTTGCGTATTGTTGGCTGTCTGACGCTGGCCTGTTTGCTATTGGCGGCAGCGGGCCCCTTTACCGAAGGCGGGACGGATACCCGAACCGGTGAAGGCGCGGAAATCGTCATCGTGCTGGATCGCAGCGGCAGCATGTCGGAAAGCCTGGCCGGCACCGTCGCCACCCAGACCTTGCCCGGCAACCAGACGCCGGAAGGGTTTGTCAGCAAGATTTCCGCCGCGCGCGATGCACTGGTCGCGTTCATGAATCAGCGCGAGGCCGATACCTTCGGCCTGGTAGTGTTCAATTCATCGCCTATCAGCGTGGCGCCGCTGTCCGCCGATCGCGAACTGGCCGAGGCCGCACTCAAGAGCGCCGAAGCACGCAGTGTCGGCTTCACCTCCCTGGCGCGTGCCATGGGCATGGGGCTGGATTATTTCCGCGAGCGGGCAGTGACGGCGACGCGCTTGATTCTGCTGGTGTCGGATGGCGATGCCGTGATCGAAGGCGAGGACCTGCGTTATTTGCAGCAGCAATTCAACCGGCAACGTGCCCAGTTGATCTGGATTTATGTGCGCGGCGACCGCGAACCCCCAATTCTGAGCGGGGAAACCGACAGCGCCAGCCTGTCCATGCACCGGGTGTTCGGCAACATGGGCATGTCCTATCAGGCATTCGAGGTCAACGATGCTGCCGGCATGCAAAAAGCCGTGGCAGAGGTCGGACGATTAACCAATCGCCCCACGACCTACGAGTACCGTTTGCCGCGCCGCGATCTGGCCGCACCGCTATATTTTGCTGCGCTGCTGTTGCTGGCTGCGCTGGCCTGGATCAAGCGTCTGGAGATTACTGCATGGAAACCGCATCATCACGCATGAAAGCGCGCTTGTTGCGCCATGTGCCCCCCATCGTCATATTGCTGGCAACGGCATCGCTGACCGCTGCGGTTATTTTTCTGTGGCAGTGGCAGCAAGCCCGTGCGCTTAACCGCGACTATGCCAGCGGGGCACTTATCAAACGCCAGGTGGCGCCGGATGCCGTTCGCGAGGCCTATGCCGTGGGTTATCTGTTTGCCGTGCAAGGCAAGCCGCGCGAGGCGGCCCGGCATCTCGCGCTTGCTGAAATCGGCGATGATCCGGCCTTGCGCGCCCGCGCCAAGTTTGCCCTGGGCAACCTGTATTTCTCAACGGCCCTCAAGGAAGCGGATATTCAGTCCGGCAAAGGTCACCTGCATGGCATGGCGCAAATCGAACTCGCGCGCGAAGCCTACAAGGGCGCATTGCGTATCTCCCCGGAGCTGCGCGACGCACGGTATAACCTGGAGTTGCTGGACAGGCTCAGCCCTCCCGGGCGGATCGAAGGCTGGGAGCGCGATACCGATGGCGTGACGCTGGCGCCGCAAAAACGGGATGGCTGGGCTTCGATGAAAGATAACGTACGGCACGGTCTGCCATGAAGACGCGCGTGCTGAGATGGCTGGCCCGCCTGCATGGCTGGACCCGGGGCGGAGCGCGCTGCTATTGGCTTGCAGGGCTGCTGCTGTTGCCGGTGTGGGCGGAACCCACGCTCTCCTTGCCCGGCAAGGTGCAGGATACCTTGTTCGTGGTGGATGTCAGCGAAAGCATGAACGTCCCCGATGCCGAATACCCACGCCCCAAAGCATCGCGGCTGGAATTGGCCAGGGTTGCCGTGCGCGAGGCGATGGCCTCGCTCAATTGCGGTTCACGCGTGTCACTGGCACTGTTTGCCGGCGAGCATGTCGTGGTGCTGTTCGAGCCATTGGAAGTCTGTCGTCATTTCCCCGCGATCGAGCAGGTCGTGTCGCGTCTCTCCAGTCGCATGCGCTGGATTGGCGATTCGCGTATCGAGGTCGGGTTGACGCACGCCATCGAGGAAGCACAAGCGCGCAAGCTTAACGTGATATTTGTGACCGACGGTGACGAAATGCCGCATCGCAGCAGCCCGCGCCTGACTGGGCTGGAACTCCTTCGCGGCAAGATTCGCGGCGCGGTGCTGGCGGTAGGAGGCGACACGCCTTTGCCTGTGCCCCGGTTGGATGGCAGCGATCAAGTCATCGGCTACTGGACACAAGAAGAAGCCGTCAAGGAAGGCTACCACCCCAATCTCCTGTCCGTGGTGGAACAACTCGAGGTTGGCCAGAAAGCTCCGGAAAGCATGCTGGACGAAGTGGGAGAGCATCTGTCGGCAGCCCGTCCGGCTTATCTCGAAACCCTGGCCGGGGCGGCAGGTATTGAATTCAGGCGACTGAAACAACCCCGCGAACTTGTCGGCATGGTCAATGGCGCCGCGTTGACGCGTGAAGCTTTGGCGGATCGCGATGCACGCTGGGTGTTCGGCCTGCTGGCAGCTTTATTGATGCTGGCGGGCTGGTTCTGGCCGCTGGTGGTCAAAGCCGGGGGGCGCTTCTGGGCCTTGAGGCAGGTTTCGTCGGACAGGGCAAATGCAGTTTTCTGAATATGCGGGGTAGGACGATGTTTGTCGACAGGATGTCGGTGGCTTGGACTATGTTGTTTCTGGTGTTTCCGGTCTGTGCGTGGGGCAACGATGTGGCCTTGAACCTGGAGGACGATGCCTTGTGTGCCGAGAAGAATGGCAAGCTGGTGGTGTTGGTGAACGACGGTGCAACGCCGCAGACTGTCTGGGTGGATCGCTGGTTCATGGAGGTGAAAACTCCTGACCACACCAGACACATGTTGGCTCCGGGCGAACAGCACGCATTGGGTTGTTCGATGACATGGGCGGGAGCGCAACACTGGACTATGGAGTCCGTCCGGTAGTGTGAACACGCCTTGGATTGTTGCAAAGGATCAATAAAAAAATAGCCGGCGGTTGGAGGACCGCCGGCTAAATCACTATGTAGTTACCATGGAGTGATAACTGGCAACCAGTTTAGCGGTACGCTTGATGTGGCCGTTAGGGAGTCGGTCATTTTTTAATGGGATTAATTCACTTTTTCATCAGGCCGAGCCTGAAGGCCAGCAGCATGAGTTGTGCGGTGCCTTCGATGTTCAGTCGGTCGAATGAATAATTACGGGACTTCTTCTCAAAACTTTCCTGGCAGTCAGAATTCTGCGCGATCATCGCGCGAATTTACGAAACATCCGGGTTAATCCCCGGCAGGGATTTCCAGGGTCGAGGCGATTCGGCTCATCTCCGTCGTCGTTTGCACATTGAGTTTCTGGCGTATCCGGGTCTGGAAATTGGCTGCCGATCTGGTGCTGATGTGAAGGTGTTGCGCGATTTCATTCAGCGTCTCGCCGGCAACCAGACGCCGGAAAATCTCGAACTCGCGGGGCGACAAGGCTTCGACCGGGTTGTCCAAGCGGGAGTATTTCTGCATGGCTATTCTTGCGGCCATGTCGTGGCCGATGAATAGCCGTCCTTTAAGTACCATCCTGATGGCTTCCAGAAGCAGTTCCGGGGCGTCGGATTTGGCGATATAGCCGCAGGCTCCGGCCTGCATGGCGCGAGTGACGTGCGCCGTGTCGGCGTACATGCTGTAAATCACGATGCGTGCCGATTTATGCTGCGCGATGATGCGCTTGAGCGTTTCCAGACCGCCGCTGCCCGGCATGTCGATATCCAGCAGGACGAGGTCGGGCTGATGTTGCCGCCAGGCAAGGTATGCGGCCTCTCCGCTTTCCTCTTCGGTTACAACATAGCCAGCTTGTTCCAGCAGGGTGCGCAATCCCTGGCGCACCATGACGTGATCGTCCACGACAAGGATGGTGTGCGGCATCAGGATTGGGCCTCCAGCGGAATCCAGGCAGTCAGTTGCACGCCGGCATCGAATCCGCTGACCAGGGTGAATTTTCCGCCCAGGGCTTCTACCCTTTCACGCATCCCGGTCAGCCCGAAGCAGGTCTGGCGGGGCGTGCGCTCGAAGCCGATGCCGTTGTCCCGGATTTCCACCAGCAAGTGCGGCGACTGCCCAGACTCTGCGGGCTTGCGGATCACGATGTCGGCATGCGTAGCCTGTGCATGGCGGGCGACGTTGGTCATGGCTTCCTGCACGATGCGATAGACCGCGATGTTGATGAGATCGGGCAGGTCGTTGCAGTCTTCGGCTATCGTCAGGCGGTAGTCGGTTCTGGGGTTCTGGCAGGAGCATTCGCGCACCAGATACTGCAGGCCGTCCACCAACCCGCATTCATCTAGGGCCACGGGACGCAGGCGTTGCAGTAGCGAGCTGATGCAACGCTGTACGTGGCCCGCATGATCCGCGATTCTTTTTGCTTTTTCCGCTGCGGCCGGGTCGGCATCTTTGGGCAGGGTGGCAGCACAAAGTCTGATAGCAGTGAGGTACTGGCCGATTTCATCGTGAATTTCCCTGGCCAGCGCACGCCGGTCTGCTTCTTGCTGCTGTCTTGCATGTTCGCCCAGCGCCCGGTTTTCGGCCAATAAAACCGAGAGCTCCTGTTCAGCCTTGATGCGCAGGTCGACTTCGCGCCGCAGGTCTATCATCCTGCGCCAGGAGAACCAGGCCAGCGCGACTGCGGCGGCGAACAAAGCCAGCGGCAATTCGTCGAGCTGGATGAATTCGTATTTTCCGGTGGCTGACGCAATCGACTCCGCCCAGTCCCATTTCCAGGCAAACAGGTAGACCAGCGCTACGGCCGCACAGGCCAACACGAGGTCACGGCGCGAAGTGTCGGCGCGATACCACAAATCGGCGAGGTTCATTTTCAGGTTCATTCCAGAATGGTAACGGATGCAAGGCGGTGCGAAGGATTTGTCACGTGCCTGGGCCGTAAGACGGGAAAAAATCCCATGCTTATGCGTGAGCGCTTTCACGGGTGGCGCGCTGGCGGTATCACTAGAATATCGAAGAAGTATGCCTGTACTCAATACTGGATTCGCGCCGAATCCGGTCTGGCAGTCGATCTGACATTCTGGAATCTGGAGGATTTATGAAACATCACCCTGCTTTTCGTCCACGCGCGATGGCGCTTTTTGTCGCCATGTATTGCGCGTCCGCCTGGCCCGCCATGGCCGGAGATCAGCGTGTGCTTGAAACCAAAGCCGTCGAGGTCATCAGCACCACGCCGCTACCAGGTATTGGTCTGCCCATAGAACAGGTGCCGGCCAGCGTGCAGGTAGTCAAGGGCGAAGCGATGCAAAAGCAGGGCAGTTTGAGCATTGCCGACTACATGAACATTAACCTGCAGGGCGTCAGCGTCAACGACACGCAGAATAACCCCTTTCAGCCCGACGTCAGCTTCCGTGGTTACGCGGCCTCGCCCTTGCTGGGTACGCCGCAAGGCTTGTCGGTATACATTGATGGCGTGCGGGTCAATGAGCCGTTTGGCGACGTGGTGAGCTGGGACCTGATCCCGATGAATGCCATCTCCAGCATGTCGATGATCCCGGGTTCCAACCCGCTGTTCGGCCTCAATACCCTGGGCGGTGCCATTTCGCTGCAAACCAAGAGCGGGCGCACGCATCAGGGAGGGGCCATCGAAGCCTCGGCCGGCTCCTGGGATCGTGGCAATGCGCAATTCGAATATGGCGGTGTGGCCGGGAATGGTCTGGATTATTTCATCTCGGGCAATTACTTCGATGAGAACGGCTGGCGCGATTACTCTCCCACCGAAGTCAAACAGGTTTTTGGCAAGGTTGGCTGGCAGAACGAAACCACAAAAATCGACCTGAGCTACACCGGAGCCGACAACGACATGATAGGCAACGGCCTGATCCAGGCCGATCTCATGCGATCGCTGGGTCGTGAAGCCATACATACGCGGCCGGATCAGACCGAGAACCAACTGTCATTTCTCAATTTGACGGGAGCCCACTGGTTCAACGATGCCACCATGTTCAGCGGCAACCTCTACTACCGCAATGCACGAACAAGAACGCTCAACGGCGACATCAACGACGATTTCGACGAGACGGTATTTGCCGGCGTGATTTGTGATCCGGCCGATCTTGCGGCGACCTGTAGCGGTGCGCTAAACCGCAGCAGCACCAGGAAGGACGGCTATGGATTCAACGGCCAATTCTCGTTCAATCAGGACCTGGCCGGCCACAAGAACCAGTTTATCGCAGGCCTGGGTTACGACTACTCACGCATCAAATTCAAGCAAAACACTGAATTCGGCATTCTCAATGCCAGCCGCAGCGTCGATGGTGTTGGCGAGTTCGTCGAGCTGGACGAATCGGTCAACCTGAAAGGCACCAACCGCACCTGGAGCGTGTTTGCCACCGACACCTTCTCGTTCACGGACCAATGGCACCTCACCCTGTCCGGTCGTTACAACCATACCGAGGTAGAAAATGATGACCAACTGGATGGTATTGCCTATCCGGCTGGAGACCCGCAATCGCTCACGGCCGATCACAGCTTCAACCGCATCAACCCGGCGGTTGGCCTCAACTTCACGCCGACCCGCGATCTGACGGTCTACGGATCCTATAACGAAGGCAGCCGTGCACCGACTTCCATGGAGTTGGGCTGCGCCAATCCGGACGAGCCGTGCAAGATGCCAAATGCCATGGCCGGTGATCCGCCGCTCAAGCAGGTTGTGGCAAAGACCTGGGAAGCCGGATTGCGGGGTAACCTGAATCAGGACGTGAAATGGTCTGTCGCCGCCTATCGTGCCACCAACCACGACGACATCCTGTTCCAGACCTCTCCCGGTACTACCAACGGCATGGGATATTTTGCCAACGTAGGCAAAACCCGCCGTATCGGCCTGGATACCAGCCTGATCGGTGCCTGGGGCAACTTCAGCTGGGCTGCCGGATACAGTTATGTGCGTGCCACCTACGAGTCATCGTTCTTCATTGCCAACGAAGTCAACAGTAGCGCTGAAGACTTCGACGGGGATGGAGCGGATGAAATCCGCGTCAAGAAGGGCGACCAGCTGGCCGGCATCCCGCAGCACCAACTGAAGCTGCGCGGCGCCTATCAGATCACCCCTGACTTGGAGTTTGGCGTCAATATCGTTGCTTTCTCCGACCAGTATGCGCGCGGCAATGAGAACAACGCGCATGACGGCCCCGGCGGCAAGGTGGGCGGCTATACCGTGGTCAACCTCGATACCCGCTACCAATTTGGCGGCAGTGGCTGGCAAGCATTTGCCAAGGCCAACAATGTATTTGATCGCGAATACAACACTGGCGGCATGCTGGGCGAAACCCTGCTTAATACCGACGGCAGCTTTGCGGGCGCCGCCAGCGAAATGCACTTCTACTCCCCCGGCGCCCCCCGTGCTGGATGGGTGGGGCTGCGTTACGAGTTTGGCCGCTAAAAGCGAGAGAGTTTGCATTCATGCCGCACCGCTCATTTACTGTGTATGTCATGGATCGGTTGCGAGCGCACAGTCAAATTCCCGGCCCAAGTAGGGAGAAATTCCCCATGTATTTAGGGACTCCCTCCAATACTTGGATTGCATGCGTGCCCATATAGTGCCTACACGCTGCCCGCAAAAGCGGGATACTCGGCGGTTATGGGCCCAACAATTCAAGGAGGATGTATGAAACAACAACACTTTGCCCTGCGTGCCACGTTTGCGGCCGTTGGCGCGGTGGTGATGCTGGGCGCGGTCGGCCAGGCAACTGCCAACGAGGAAATCATCAAGCGCAGCAAGGATCACAACATGTGGGCGGCTCCGGGCCAGAACCTGGCGCTGCATCGCCACAGCCAACTGAAAGATATCAATACCGGCAACGTCAAGAACCTGCAAATGATCTGGTCGCAGTCTTCCGGTACCTTGCGTGGTCATGAAGGCCAGCCGGTGGTGGTGGAGCACAACGGCAAGCCGATGATGTACATGATCAGCGGCTGGCCCAACATCGTGCAGGCGCTCGACCTGTCCGATCCCGATCATCCCAAGCAAATCTGGAACTACACCAAGAAAACCGACCGTGACGAATCCGCTGTGCCGCGCGCCTGCTGCGACACCATCAACCGCGGCCTGAACTATGCGGACGGCAAGGTGGTGATCCACACGCTGGATGGTTTCCTGATTGCCCTGGATGCCTCGACGGGTAAGGAGGTCTGGGTGACCAAGCACGCCTATCCGGACAAGGGCGAAACTCATTCCGGTCCGGCGCTGGTAGCTGAGAATCTGGTGATTGCCGGTTTCGGCGGTGACGAGTTCGCCGCGCGCGGCCGCATGGTGGCTTACGATCTGAAGACCGGTAAGGAAGTCTGGAAGAAGCACAGCAATGGTTCCGATGAGGATATCGGTCTGACCAAGGACACCAACAAAGCGAATCCGCACTACGGTCTGGCTGGTCAGCGCACCGGCTTCACCTATCCTGGCAAGGATGGCGACGAGTACAAGATCGGTGGCGGTGCGCCCTGGGCCTGGTTCAGTTATGACCCGAAGCTCAAGATCGTCTATGCCGGTACGGGTAATCCCGGTCACTGGAGCCCGGCATATCGTTGCGGCGAAACCGGTGCCAACCTGACTCACGAAGTCTGTAACACCATTGATCCAAAAACTGGCATCGGCAAGTGGGACAACAAGTGGTCCATGACCATTATGGCCCGCAAGGTCGACACCGGTGAGATGGTGTGGGCTTACCAGAAGACTCCGTTCGACCAGTGGGACTATGACGGCGTGAACGAAAACATTCTGGTCGATGGCCTGAATGTGGATGGCAAGAAGCATGACGCGCTGGTCAACTTCGACCGTAACGGCTTCGCTTACGTGCTGGATCGTGTCGATGGCACCCTGTTGCGCGCTCACAAGTTCGTGACTGTGAACTGGGCGGAAAAGGTTGACCTGAAGACCGGTCGTCCGCTCAAGGTCAAGGAACATTCCCCGTTTGCACGTGACGTCAACACCCAAGCCTGTCCTTCCGCCATGGGTGGTAAGGATCAGCAACCTGCGGCAGTGGATCCAAAAGAGCCCAACGTTTTCTATGTACCAACCAACAACTGGTGTATGGAAGATGAACCGCAGGAACGTACCCACACCCAACAAGGTACCGTGTACGTGTTCGCCAACGTCTATATGTATCCTGAAAAACCGGGCGTGACCGGCAAGTTCAAGAAGTTCGACGTGGTGTCCGGCAAGACCCTGTGGGAAATTGCCGATCCATATCCTAACTGGGGCGGCGCTCTGGTGACCGATGGCGGCCTGGCTTTCTACGGCTCGCTGGGCGGTGACCTCCGCGCAGTCGATCGCAAGGACGGCAAGGTGCTGTGGAGCCGCAAGCTGGCATCCGGCATCATCGGCAACCCGATCACCTACAAGGTCAAGGGCAAGCAATACGTGTCCGTCTGGTCTGGTATCGGTGGCTGGATCGGTCTGCCGGTAACGGCTGGCCTCGACATGGACGACAAGTACGGTGCGATCGGTGCCACGGCCATGGCCAAGGCTACCGGTCTGGACAAGGTACCGCAAGGCGGCACTCTGTTCACCTTCCGTCTGGATTAATCCTGATGATGTCGCTTTGAAGGTTGCCGGACGGGTGGTGTGCAATGCGCCACCCGTCCGGCTTTTCGTATTTATTGACTTGAGAATTGCGATGAGAAAACACGAGATGTACAAGCGCTATAAAACCATTCTGCTCGCCGCCAGTCTGGGTATTGCAACAAGCCCCGCCATGGCGGAAAGCGTGGCTCCGTTACGCGTGTGCGCCGATCCCGGCAATATGCCGCTCTCGACCGACAAGGGGGAGGGCTTTCAGAACAAGATCGCCACGGTGATCGCCGAAGCGATGGGCACCCATGCCACTTACTTTTATCGCCCGTATCTCGAACGCGGCCTGACCCGTCAGACCTTCGACAACAACGAATGCGACATCCTGATGGACATGTCCCCGGATGACGAACGCATGATGGTCACCATGCCGGTCTATCGCAGCACATTCGTACTGGCTTACCGTAATGACAAAGGGCTTGATATCAAAAGCCTTGACGATCCCAGGTTGCTCAATGACTTGAAGGTCGGGGTATTCCAGCACTCCGCCATCCGTACCGTTCTGCAGGAGCGCGGCATCAATCGCGACAACGCAGTGGTGCATTCCATCAGCCACGATGCCGATCTCAAGCCCGAACGCCAGCCGCATCGCCAGGTACAGCAAGTCGTGGACGGCAAACTGGATGTAGCCGCCATCTGGGGGCCGATGGCCGGCTGGTACAAGACCATGTTGCATGCTCCGCTGACAATCCAGCCGGTCAACCGCATGGAAGATCGTACCCCGATGGAGTTTTCGCTCTCGATCGGCATGCGCAAGAATGCCAAGGAACTCAAGGCCAGGGTCGAAAAGGCCATGCTGGACAACAAGGACAAGATACGCAAGATTCTCGATGAATTTGGCGTACCGCTCGTGCAGTGCGACAACTGCGTGGTTTCCGGCGACATCCCGTCGCATGGTGCCTACAAGCCGTTGCCACGCATCGCCAACAATGCCCAGGTGCCGCGGCAATCCCTGGAGTCCGAACTGCCTGGCATGATAGATGCCGCACTGAAGCAAGGTTCCACGCTGGACCAGGAATTGCACAACGCCACCATTGCGCGCGATTCCACCCGCATCGAATACCTGCTCAAACGCGGCGCCAAGATCAACGCGCCGGATACCGAAGGGCAGACGCCACTCATGGTGGCGGTGAAAAGCGGTGATCTGTCGGTGGTCAACGGCTACCTTGAATATGGTGCTGATCCCAACCTTCAGGATAACGATGGCTGGACAGCCGCCATGCATGGCGTGCGTGGTAACGACCCGAAAATCCAGCGCCTGCTGGGCAAGTTCAAGGCGAATTTTGACCTGGTGAATCACGACCACATGACTGCGCTGGGGTTTGCCGTTTACAACAACCGGGCCAATGCCGCTGTTGCCATGCTGGATTCCGGCGCCAAACCGGACACCCCCATGGGGGCAGCCCAATACACCGCCCTGATGATTGCCGTCAAACAGGATAACCAGCAAATGACGCAAACCCTGTTGCAATACGGCGCCAATGTGAATGCGCAAAATGCCGGTGGTGTTAGTGCATTAATGATCGCTGCAGTGCGCAACCAGGACATGCTGATTTCATTGCTGCTCAAGTCCGGTGCTGATGCCAGACTCAAGGATGAAGAAGGCAAAACCGCACTGATGCTGGCGCGTGAAAACGATGCCGACAAAGCGGTGAAGATGCTGGAGTCACCGGATAACGGCAAGTAATGCTGCTGCCGGGTTAAACCATACAAGTTTTATCAACCACAATAAACGCAAGAGGAGCACCATGAAATTACGTATTGTTGGCGTTGCCGCCGCTATCAGCCTGGTTTTTGCAACTGCTTATGCCGCCGATCCCGAGCCGGCTGCTGCGACGGGAGCGGATGGATTTGCGCTACCGGCACAAAAAGTGCAATTGGGCGATGCACCGCCACCGCCTGCCGATGTCATGACACCGCTGGAACGCGTCAAAAGCACACCGGTGGGCCAGTTGAAAAACCCCTACGCCAACAAAGTCGAAGAAATGGCGAAATGGGGGCAGAAGCGTTATATGGGCAACAGCTGTAACGGCTGTCATGGCGGCACCGGGGGCGGTGGCATGTGCCCACCTATTTCTAACGAAACCTGGGTGTATGGCAGTGATGATGACACGTTGTTTCGCTTGATTGCCTTGGGTAGTGATGATTTACAAAAACATTTGAGTATTACTCGCAAAGGGCGAGAAAACGTGGTGGGTCCGATGCCCGGATTTGGGAGCATCATCAAGACCGATGATGAACTATGGCGCATCATTACCTTTCTGCGAACCACTTATCGCGGCGATCCTGCGCGTAAAAACTGGTAGTGCGTTGCTCTTGGTTATATATGGTCTGCTTCTGTCTGGGATTCCAGGCAGAGGCTGCGCCATTCGCCTACATCACCAACCAGGGGGCGCATACCGTTTCGGTTGTGGATCTTGCTGAAGGCCGGGTTACCGCCACCATCCCGGTCGGCAAGGCACCGGTCGGGGTGGCTGTGGATGGCCTGCAGAACCTGGTTTATGTGTCCAATGTCGAGAGCCGGTCGGTTTCTGTCATTGATATGACAACCAATCAGGTCAAGGCTGAAATCAGCATGGAGATTGCCCCGGTGGGTCTGGCTCTGAGTAAAAGCGGCGGCCAGCTGTTTGTGGCGGACTGGTTTCATGACCGTATCCTGGTGTTTGCCACTGATAACCTGGCTCTAACCGGTGAAATTGAAATGGGCAAGGCACCCGCCGGCATGGTGGTCAGCCGCGAGGGCGCCAGCCTCTACGTGGCCAACCGCGACAGCAATGATGTAGGCGTGGTTGACCTGCGCAGCCTCAAGGTGGTGAACCGTATTCCGGTGGGCCAGCATCCTTTTGGCATGGTGCTGGGGGGGGACGGCAGGAGTCTTTATGTGGTCAACGTGGAAAGTGACTCGGTTTCGGTGATTGACACCCGCCGCGATGTGGTCACGGCCACTTTCAAGGTGGGTGAGCATCCTTATTGCGCCACTTCCAATGCGGATGGCTCGCGCATCTATGTCACCAACACCGGGGCAGACAGTGTTTCGGTGATTGATACCAAGGCCGGCAAGGTGATTGCCACGCTGCCGGTAGGCGGCTTTCCCGAAGGTATTGCCTACGACATCCGGCGCAACCGGGTGGTGGTGGCAAGCTGGATGGATAACGCCGTGAATGTGATAGATGCCAAGACCAACACGCTGTTGCACAACATTCCCACCGGTTCGCAAAGCCGGGCTTTCGGCCAGTTTATCGGTTCGCCACATTGATGGTTACAAAATGTCTTTCATGAGGTTGATGGCTGTCATCCTTGTGGTTGCGGGTATGGCTCCGCTTGCCGTATCTGCATGCGGACCCAGTCCGCAGAAAGTGGTGAAGGAAATCGTCATCAAGGCCGAACCGGCCCAGGTATGGGCGGTAATCAAGGATTTTGGTGGCATCCACACATGGCACCCATCTGTTATCAGCAGTACGGTTGGACACATGAAAGACAGCGAGGGGATCGAGTTTGCCTACCGGACGCTCACGCTCAAGGATGGTGGCACTGTCGTCGAGAAGTTGCGTGAAACGCAGGGCGACGGGATGAAGTTGAGTTACATCATGATGCAAGGCGATATTCCGGTCAGTAACTACTCTTCCTGGATGACAGTGAAACCTGGCCCGGGCACGGGTGAGAGCACGGTCACCTGGGTTGGCCGCTTCTCCAACAAGGCTAATGCGGTGGAGGCCCCGCCGGGGCAGGATAACAAGACTGCGGTGGCCGCTATCAATGCTATTTACGATGCCGGATTGGAAGGCATGAAGCAGTTAATGGAGGTGCGGAAGTAATCATCACCCAAGGCTAAACCTAATAACGATTTCAACTTTATCACCAAGCAAGGAGTATCAAATGAAGAAAATTTGTTTCTCATTATCAGTATTGCTGAGTATGTCGGTATTTAGCGCGCAAGCAGACGTTGCTACCGCACAGAAACTGGCGGACAAGTATGCGGCAGCCGCCAAAGCTGCTGATCCGTCCTATCCCGGCCCCTCTGTCGCCGACGGCAAGGCCTTCTTCACCCGCGAGGTGATCCAGTTCAAGGGCGACCCCAAGAATCCCGGCAAGGCCATCGCCTGTGCTTCCTGCCACACGGCCAACCCGGCCGATTCAGGTAAACATCTCGTGACCGGCAAGCCGATCAAGCCGTTGTCCCCGGCGGTCAATGCCAAGCGATTCAGTTCGCTGGAGGATGTGGAAAAGCGATTTGCCAAGCACTGTAACGAAGTAGTCGGCAGCGACTGCACCCCGCAGGAAAAGGCCAGCTACATCACTTACCTGCTGACCGAAAAAACCCCGTCCAAAAAGTAAAGGAGCTTGTTAGATGAAGCAATGGTTGATTTTGCTGGCCGCAGCGAGCCTGTTTCCCCTGAGCGCCGCTGCGCACGGCCCCAGTCCGCAGAAAGTGGTCAAGGAGGTCGTCATCAAGGCCGAACCGGCCAAGGTATGGGCCGTTGTCAAGGATTTCGGCGGTATTCATAAATGGCATCCGGCAGTCGCCGACACCAAGCTTGAACAGCGCAAGGATAACGAGAGCGACGCCATGCTGACGCATCGCATCCTGACGCTTAAGGATGGCGGCAGTATCGTCGAGAAACTGCGCGAAGCCAACGATGCCGACATGAAGCTGGATTACAAGATGGTGGAAGGCACTATCCCGGTCAGCAACTACCGTGCGGTGATGCAGGTCAAGGCGGGGCCGGGTGCAGGCGAATCCACCCTGACCTGGACGGGTCGCTTCTACAACAAGGCCAACTCCATGGAAGCCAAACCGGGTGAAGATAATCCGACAGCGAATGCCGCCATCAACGGTATCTACGATGCCGGGATTGAAGGCTTGAAGAAATTGCTGGAAAAATAGGCATAAATCAATGTGGTCGTTGTGTTCGCAAGCGCATCACTGGATGGTCGCCGTACATGCTGCCGATAACCAAGTTGAATTGCCCGCCAAATTAGGGAGCAACTCCCATGCGGATTTGGGAGTGCCTTGGGTATCGGCAGCATGGTGTTATGCCTAATAATTCCTACATGCACAACGACCTGCCGCGCGGGTTCTGGAATTTCAGAGTTTGCCGTCTCCGTGTTTTGCATACTCCATAGTGTTTTAGCCAGGCACCTCTCCAGTGTCTGGCTATTTTTTTAATCATTGCGAGGAATATCGATGATGAAACCCATAGGGAAGACATCCATTAAGGTCAAACAATCCGCCGTATTGCTCGTGGCAGCTTTATCTGCCAGCGGCCAGGCCTTGGCAGCGCCTTATGCATACGTACCCAACGAAAAGGATGGTACGGTTTCGGTGATTGATACCGCCACCGACAAGGTGATGCATACGCTGCCGAATAAAGGACGGCTAGGCGAAAAAATCCAGGGACTGGCGCTTGATCCGGCGGCCAAGACTTTATTTGTGGTGGATGCGGAAGGTGGTGCGTTGGCGGTGGTGGATCTTGCCACACATGAAACTCGGCTGAGAATACCCGTTGGCAAAAGCCCGGAGGGTATCAGCACCTCGCCTGATGGCACCGCCATGGCGACCTGCATAGAAGAAGAAAACGCAGTGGCCTTTATCGACTTCGGATCGTTGAAAATGACGCAGAAAGTGAAGGTACAGGGCAAAAACCCGGAGCATTGCGTGTATTCGCCGGATGGCAAATGGCTATTGGCGAGTAACGAAGAAAGTAACGATGTGGATGTACTGGATATAGAAGGCAAAAAATCCATCACGCGCATCAAGTCTGCAGGACACCCGCGAGGCATCGGCTTCATCCCAGATGGCAAGTTCGTTTATATCGCCAATGAACAAGCCAATGTTGTGGAAGTCGTGGATACATCGAACTGGAAGCCGGTAAAAACCATACGAACCGGTATGCGTGTCAACGGTATCGCCGTCGCGCCTGATGGCACGAGCGTCTATGCTTCAAATGGCGGTGACGGTACGGTGAGCGTGATCGACACCCAAAGCAACACCGTGACGGCGACCATCCCGGTTGGCAAGCGCCCATGGAACATGGCACTGACGCCGGATGGCAAGAAGCTCTATGTCGCCAACGGGCGCTCCGACAACGTGTCCGTGATTGATACGACCACTCGCAAGGTAGTTCAGACTATTGCCGTCGGTAAGTTACCGTGGGGCGTTGTCATCCGCTGACCTTCTGCGGCATGGCATCCACCGTGTCGGATTTGACGGGACGAGCCATGCCGCACCTTCTTGTTGCCGTCATCCTATCGTTACTGGCTGTTACTTTTTCAGCCTGCGCGGATGATGTGCCGGACACCTTGTGGACGGTCATACAGGCTTCCTACTTTGCTGGTAAAACCATTCAGGACGGCGACACCCTAATTCGCGTGCAAGCGCCTGAACAAGCTGAGGATTCTTCACTTGTTCCATTCTCCTTCCAGATCACGCTACCCTCTGGCGATTTCCTTAAGCGCGCCTATCTGTTTACGGATGTCAATCCCATCCAGTTGACAGCGCTGTTCCATTTTTCCGGTACAACCAATCAGGCTGACATTTCAACCCGCATCCGGCTGGATAAAAACACTTATGTGCGCGTTATTGCAGAAACCGTGGACGGTAGACTCTTCATGCAGAAAATTCCCATCAAGACACCGGGCGGCGGATGCGGTGGAGGCTCGGGCGATGACGAGGCTAAGCTACGCCAACAAGCGGGCCGCATAAAAATTCAGGTTGAACCGTCTCGACAGGATCACCTTCCCGGTGCGATCAGCTTCCATATCCGGCACCCTATGCGTACCGGGTTCGAGCGCACCTCCATGGGCTACTATGCCAAAGCCTGGTTTATCAACCGGCTGGATTTCAGCATGAATGGCCATCCTTTGCTGGGTATTGATGTCGGGCCCGGCGTCAGTGCAGACCCCTATTTTCGATTCAGTTACACCCCCGACGGACAAGGGATGATGGAAGTGCTGGCTGGTGACAACGAAGGCAACAAATATTCGGAGAAAATAAAACTTTTACCTATGACATCCATCAATATCAATCACAACTCATTCACCGCAGATTGATTCCTACATTCATTGCCACTTGAGCTAACTGCTCGGTGGTTTGTACATTCAGTTTCTGGCGAATCTGGGTCTGGAAGTTGGCCGCTGATTTGTAGCCAATGTGGAGATGCTGAGCGATTTCAGTGAGGGATTCACCTGCCACCAGGCGACGGAAAACCTCGAACTCGCGAGGCGATAAAGTTTCGATTGGCTTGTCCATTCCTGAAAATTTTTGCAAGGCTATCTGCAAAGCAACTTCGTGACCAATGAAATGCCCGCCGCGTAGTACCAGGCGTACCGCATCCAACAGCAATTCTGGAGCATCCGATTTGGCAACATAACCGCAAGCACCGGCCTGCATAGCGCGTGAGGCATGGGCTGTGTCATCGTACATGCTGTATACCAAAATGCGTGCATTTTTGTTTTGCGCCATGATGTGTTTCAGGCATTCCAGACCACCGATGCCGGGCATATCTAGATCCATCACCATGAGATCTGGCTGATGTTCCCGCCAAGCAAGATAGGCGTGCTCACCACTTTCTGCTTCCGCTACGATGATGTAACCCACCTGTTCCAGCAAGGTGCGCAATCCTTGGCGTACCATTGCGTGGTCGTCGACAAGCATAATGGTGTGATTCATTCAGATCGCTTTCTCCAGCGGGATCAATACTGACACTTGCACCCCCGCATCAAATTCGCTGATCAGATTGAAAGAGCCCCCCAAGGCCTCCACCCGTTCGCGCATGCCAGCTAGTCCGAAGCAAGCTTGGCGAGGCAGTCGTTCAAACCCTATGCCGTTATCGCGGATTTCCACCAGCAATTGTTGCTGACCGGCATGTAGGTCTTGCCGGATCGCTATGTCGACTCGCTGGGCCTGCGCATGGCGTGCCACGTTGGTTAGCGCCTCCTGCACGATGCGGTAGGCAGCGGTATTTATTTTGTCCTGCAAGTTTCGACAGTTGTCATCCAGTGCAAGGTGGCAATTGGTTTGCGGATTCTGCTTCATCCAATCCTGAGCCAAGTGGCGCACAGCATCAATCAAGCCGTATTCGTCCAGAGCTACCGGGCGCAATCGGTGCAACAATGCCTTGATAGTGGTCTGCACATGGCCGGCATGCTCCTCGATCCGCTTGGCATATTCCGCCACAACGGAGTTGGAGTCCCTGAGAAGGGTTGCCGCGCTTAGCCGTATCGCCGTCAGGTATTGCCCCATTTCGTCGTGGATTTCGCGTGCTATGCGCCGACGTTCTTCTTCCTGGATCTGCCGAGCATGTTCCGCCAATGCACGGTTTTCAGCCAGTAGTAAAGACAGATCATGCTCGGCCCGGGTGCGGCGCTCCACTTCAGACAGTAACTCACGCATCCGGCGGTGAGAGAACCACGCCAAAGCTACTACAGCGGCAAAAAGCGCCAGCGGAAATTCGTCAAGCTGGATGAACTCATAATGCTCGCTGAACTCGGTCATACGTTCGGAGAGGTTCCACTTCCAAGCGACCAGATAGACCAGTGCTACCAAGCTGCAGGAGATCAGAAGGTCACGGCTGGAAGGAGCGGTGTGACGCCATGAATCGATGAGTTTGCGCACAATAATCATGCACGAATACTAAGTGAAAATAGGTGCCGAATGAAGCTTCCAGGGCTTTTTAAGCCGAACTTAGGGAGAAAGTCCCGGTGTCATCCATGAATGTATCCACTGATATCGCAGAAGCGGCATCTCTATAATCTCAGTAGATGTGTTCTTTCAAGATTCTGCACTCGATACCAATGGAGCAAAGCTGAGTGGGATCGTGGAACGATGCTAAAACTAAACATTTGGGGAACCCATGCATAATCAACATACTTTCCGTCCTCGCACAATTGCTATCCTTGTGGCGATGGCCTGCGCACTTCCTCAACTGGCGATGGCTGAAAATAAGGCTGCGATCGAAACCGGCACGGTGGACGTGGTGGGAGTGGCCCCACTGTCCAGTATCGGCATCCCTATCGAGCAGATACCAGCCAATGTGCAGGTTGCCAAGGGCAAGGATATTCAGGATCAGCATGGGTTGACTTTGGCTGATTTCATGAACCAGAATTTGGCTGGCGTTAATATCAACGAAGTGCAAAATAATCCCTTCCAGCCCGATGTGAATTTCCGTGGTTTTACTGCGTCTCCGTTGGTGGGTACGCCGCAGGGGCTATCTGTTTATCAGGATGGCGTGCGTGTCAACGAACCGTTCGGCGATACCGTCAATTGGGACTTGATCCCGCAGAATGCCATTGCGGGCATCACCTTGATGCCCGGCTCCAATCCTCTATTCGGTCTCAATACCTTGGGCGGTGCGCTTTCTGTACAGACCAAGAGCGGTGAGAATTTTCCGGGTGGCGGGGTGCAAGCTTACGCCGGTTCATGGGGACGTCGTGCGGTTGAGGGAGAATACGGCGGCAAGCTGGATAATGGATTTAGCTATTTCTTTGCCGGCAACACGTTTCGCGAGGATGGTTGGCGTGATGGCTCCCCCTCCGATGTGCGTCAGGGCTTCGGCAAGCTGGGTTGGCAGGATGAAAAAACCGATGTGGACATTAGCTTCTCCGGGGCTGATACCGATATGACAGGCAACGGTTATCAACCGCAATCCTTGTTGCAAAATTTAGGCTATTCCTCGATCTACACCAAGCCGGACAATACCAAGAACAAGCTTGGCTTTCTCAACGGCAAGATCAGCAGTTGGTTGTCCGACGAGTTCATGCTGACAATGAATGGCTATTACCGGCATAACCGCAACAGTACTTTCAATGGCGACGTGAGTGAGTTTGGCGCACCCCTTGATGAACCGAGCGCAATATGTGATGGCCTTAATGGCGTTGGCGCCGGCAATAATGGTTGTGCTGGTGTGATCAATCGAACTCACACCAACCAGAAAGGTTATGGTGCTTCCTTATTGCTGACTTGGGCAACTGAGAAAAACCAGATGAACGTAGGCAGTAGCTACGATAGCGCACGCATCAATTTCAGCCAGTCTTACCAACTGTTTACTGCGTTTGATGCGTCCCGCGGTGTTGGCGGCACTTTGGATGATGTTGTGCAGAGTGCTTTGCTTAAGGGCCGCAGTCACACCTGGAGTGTGTTCGCCACGGATACCTACAACCTGACGCCAAAGCTTGCGCTGACGGTTTCCGGCCGCTATAACAACACGCACGTAAGCAATGACGATTTGTTGCTTGCGGCTGGCCCAGGATCACTTACTGGCTCGACAACTTATGAGCGTTTTAATCCGGCAGCGGGGCTGGCCTACGTTTTCACAAGCGACCTGAATATGTATGCAGGCTATAGTGAAGGCAATCGCGCACCATCGTCTGTGGAAATGGGTTGCTCCGATTCCGCCACTCCATGTAATCTGCCCAACTCAATGGCAGGAGATCCGCCGACGTTGAAACAAGTGGTGGCAAAAACCTATGAAGGCGGCTTGCGCGGCAAGCTGGGCAATGTTGCCAAGTGGAATATCTCTGCTTATCGCACTACCAACTACAACGATTTGCAATTTATCGCGTCGAATACATCAGGTTCCGGTTATTTCAACAACGTAGGTGAGACTCGACGCCAGGGTATGGATTTTGGCTTGAATGGAGAAGCGGGTGATTTCCGTTGGTCGGCTGGCTATAGCTTCATTCAAGCCACTTACGAAAGTACATTTACGATTGTTTCCGCGGCAAATTCCTCTCAAGATGCTGCTGGTAACATCACAGTAAATCCCGGCGACAACATCCCCGGCATTCCAAGGCACCAGTTCAAGTTCCGTGGCGAATGGCGCGCACTACCAACCTGGACTATCGGTGCCAGTGCTGTGATGTTCTCCGACCAGTATGCTCGCGGAAACGAGAACAACCAGCATCAAGCCGATGGCGTTAATTTCTTTGGTTCCGGTAAGGTGGCCGGCTACGGCGTGTTGAATATGGACACTCGTTACCGTTTCTCCAATAGCGGTTGGCAACTGTTCGCCAAGTTGAATAATGTGTTTGATCGCCAGTATTACACCAGCGGCATACTTGGCAATAATCTCTTTACCGGAACAGCTGGCACTTTTGATGTCACTGGTACAGGGGTCAATGAAGCCTTCCTCGCTCCTGGTGCTCCGCGTGCAGGCTGGATTGGATTGCGCTATGAATTTGGTGGTGCAAAGAAAGGCACGTCAGACCAAGAGTGATCCGGCGTAGGGCAATGCCACGAATCGCAAAATCGTTACTGGCATCAAGAAGGTGGTGCCAGCCTGTAGCTGTTTTTCCACGGTATCCCATGGTGAACCAATAGTGATTAAGAATGCGCACTCTGTTTGTCATGAGTGGTTGGCATGAACCACTATTGGTTGTATGCAGGCATTCGTGATGGCGTGAAGATATTTCAACTCTGCATTTATTCTATTTATTCAAACGATTGCATAAATCAGGCGCGAGGCATGACTATTGCTATTTTTCGACATTCGTTGACGATCAGGAGTCAGGATCACGCAATACGAGTGTGTGGCAGGGCAGGTTACACTCGCCGAATTTTATGATGCCCATAATTCCTGACTGTTCGACTGGCTGCGCAAAAAAATTGGGTGCCGGTTCGATGCGGCCGATCTGACTCAGGATACGAGTGTGACGCGCTTGACCAGGTCGCCGATATCCCCGAGCCAGCCATCGAAGCCCTGCGCAGTGTTTGGGAAAGCGCCCGTCAAGGCCATCTCCAACAATGGGAAATCAACTTTTCGGTAACTCGCTTGATAGAAGCAACTATCGGCAACCCGTCAATGCTTCTCTCAAGAAAGCAATTCTGATCCTTTCTATACAACCCACACAACGGAAAACCAAATAATGGACGCAACTCCCGATATCGTCGACTTAGTACTCTGGTTCCTTGCTGCCTTATCGCTTCTCATCTGGACTATTACCATCGCCAAGTTCTTCTCATTCAAGCGCAACGCCAAAGATAACTGGCAATTCCTGCAAGCATTCTCAACCTCCAACGACCTCAGTCGCTTGCAAAAGGTCGCGGGTGAGTCTTCAGGTAATCTCTCCCGTTTAGGCATCGCAGCTCTGGAAGAACTCGGCTCGTTTGAACGCATGTCTCACCTAACCCCGGAAAACCGGCGCGAAATGCTGATCCATGCCCTTCGCCAACAAGCCCTCGCCGAACAAACCAGCATGGAAAACGGCCTTGCTGTACTTGCCAGTGTCGGCTCCACTGCTCCTTTCATTGGCCTCTTTGGTACCGTCTGGGGCATCATGCATGCTTTGAAGAACATCTCCGCCACCGGCTCCGCCGGGCTGGATGTCGTTGCCGGCCCCATTGGCGAAGCCCTGATCGCCACCGCTGTCGGCATTGCGACTGCTGTGCCCGCGGTACTGGCGTACAACTATTACCTTCGTAAGGTCAAACTCTCCGTTGCGGACATGGACAACTTTGCCTCCACGTTCCTGCACTTTTTGATCAAGACCGGCGAGAACGGGAAATAACCATGGCTATCCTTTCCAGCAATAACGACAGCACCATGATGAGCGACATCAACGTCACCCCATTGGTCGACGTCATGCTTGTCCTCCTCACGGTATTTATCGTCACGGCACCACTGTTGATGAATGCCGTCCCGGTCAAACTTCCCAAAGCCAGCGCCAGCCCCAGTCTGGCCCAAATCAGGACCGCCCGCATTAGCATTACGCAACAAGGTGATCTTTACTTCAACGCGACCATGCTCAGCCAGCCCCAACTCGAAGCCAAGCTGCAAGCGGAGGGCAGAAACAAAGAGCTCATCCTGGAAATCCACGCTGATGAGAAAGTCGAATATGGCCATGTCGCCCAAGTCATGGCCGCTATCCAGCGTGCAGGGATTACCAGATTCAGCTTCGTCACGTTGCCGTCCGCAGGAAAGCACTAACCAGGCGGCGTACCATTTCCATAACTATTAACCTCACTACTATCTGATCTCCTGATGACAGCACTTATGGCTCCCTCGACCTGGGATCAGGATCGGATGCTCCCGGCCTTCGGCATGGCTCTCTGCTTGCACATTGCCGTCTTCCTGTCGTTGCCATACCTTAATCACCCCCCGGTGCCACCGCCGTTGCGCGTTGAAATCGACCTCACGCAAGCCACGCTGCAGCCCGTGGCGCTTCCCCCTCAACCCACGCCACCACAGCCGGAGCCTTCTAAACCGAAACCGGTCAGTCCCAAGACTATTTCTCAACCGCACCAACAAGCGCTTCCGCTCCTCACCGCACGGGCAGACATTCCACCTACCCCGCAAGATAAGGTGGTTCCTGATATCCCCGCAAACCAGCCCCCGGTACCCATTGTGCCCACTGCTCCGACCAGCACCTCGACGGACAGCGCCCCCGCAGAAACGGTAACTGCGACTGCCGCTACCGCTCAGACCGTCCACAGTGAAGAGGCCGACCCCAACGAAGCTTGGCAAGGCTACGGCCAGATGCTTTATGAAATGGCCTCGAAGAACAAAGCTTACCCACAAATTGCCATCCGTCGCCGCCTGCAAGGCAGAGTTAAGGTCAGCGCCCGATTTAATATGGGCAAGCTGGTAGAGCTGACCCTGCTGGAACCAGGTAGCGGCTATCAGGTGCTGGACAATGCGGCGCTGGAGATGCTCAGGAAAGCAGTGAGTGCTTTGCCGATCAAGGGGCAGCTGGAGAAGAAATCCTTTACCATTATCGTGCCGGTGGATTTCAAGCTCGAAGGGTAGTCACGCCAGTCGAGTTTAAGCTGGATAGTGGAGGTAGTGTCCCTTTCTTCTTTTTACACATCGAACCAATTAATTTCCAGGCAGCATGATGCTGCGCTTTTTGCACTTGGTCATTGAAACCACCTCCTTATTTCTGCACCAAGATGTTCTGTATCAACCTAATCACGGTGTTGCGTGTGGGGACTACCCGCTTCTCAGCTAGTTCTGATTGTTTACTCTATACCCCTCAACTTCATTCATGCTTAAAATGCTGGCCCCGCTTTGCCAGAACCTCTACCTGAACTCCAGTTCTGGGATTTCTCCCGATTCTTGGCCGTCTGACACAATTTTCCAGGACAGGTGATGGAGGAAGTATAAAGTGGAAAAGAGTTTGATTACCGTCCACGCTGCCGCCCCAGCTCCCAAGTGACCGATGATCCCCGCACGATGGCCGATACCTGCTGCGCCAGCCGCTGCTCCACCACCGGCTTCCACGGTACCAGGCTGAAACCCATGCCGTCGTCCAGCATCGCGAAGCGACCGCTGACGAGTTGGATTGAACGGCGGTAGATGCCGTTTGCGCGTTCGCCTTCACGCAACGGGCGATGGAGTAAACCGGTCTGCTGATGGATTGCTTTGCCTGCCTCAGCCAACTCCCGGTCACGCAAGGTGGCTAACAGATTGCGCGCTAAAACCACGCGCGAGCCGCTCCGCTCGGCCAAGCCCTGCTCGACAAGGAAATCCGACCGTTGTCGCAGTGCTTTGCGCACCTCGCCGCCGAAACCGTTGTCGGTAATATCGCTGGCACCACCGATCAATTGCTGATCCAGCCATGTTGCGCCCTGGGCGCGCACTTGCTGTTCGATAGGCAGGTGCGTACGCAATTCGATGGTGCTCCCTGCGGCCCGCTGCGCATCGTGTGCTTGAGTGCGTGACAAGAAGTCCGGCGGTACGCGCCAAACGCCATCGGCCATGCGCTCCACGGCCCCGGAGCGGCGCAGTGCTTCGAGCCGGCGCACATGGGCATTGACCGCAGTTTGTGGGTCTGCGGCTCCTTCTTTTTGAAGCTGCACAAGATGGTCAACGCTGCGGTAAAGACCTTCACGCGCGATACCCGCGATGTTGCGATCTACTGATCGTTCCCGTCCGGCAGGTTTCGCTTCCACGATGCCACCCACAGGCAGTGCTTCCAGGTCGGCACCGACCGGTAGACGAACATAGTGTGCACAGCCGTCAATGCCATCCACCACCAGATAGCCCCGGTCATTGAGCTCGTCGGCCAAGCCTTTGGCGGCGATGCGGCCGATGACAGGTCTTGTTGGTTCCGTTTCCAGTACCCACTCCCGCTGCTGTCCCCGCAAGGCCTTGTGCATCGAGCGCAGGATGTCCCAGCGCTCGCCCATGGCGGTCAATGTCTGTTGCATGCTCGGGGACAGCCGCCAGTGGTTCGCGTCGATGCGTCCGGCCAGCCCCATTGCTTCCAGCCGCTGCAGCCGGGTACGAAGGAGAGTCTGGCGCTGTCGATCGTTGGGCCGCTGGGTCAAATCCACCCTGTCTTGCGTGGCGTGCCGCAACAGATCCCGGTCCAGGCTTGTCAGCCGTTCCTGCACCACTTCCCGCAGCAGCCCCTGCCGGATATCCAGTTCGGAACGTGGCCCCAACCATTCGGTTGCCAGTTCGCTGGCACGTATGCGCATGCCGTGCGCCATGTAGTCCGGCGCAATCACTAGGTCCTGACCCTTTCCTCGACCATCCCCGGCGCGTCCGCGCAGCACGATGTGCGTGTGCGGGTTGTCTGTATCCCAGTGATCGACGGCTACCCAGTCCAGCCGGGTTTGCAGGTCGGTGGCCATGCGCTGCATGAACTCTCGCGTGTAACCGCGCAGGTCTTCCAGCTCTCCGGCATCCTCCACCGAGACGATGAAACGGAACTGGTGGCGGTCGCCCTTGCCGCGTTCTCCGAAGGCCTTGAGATCAGCCGTGTCGGTATCGAGGCCGTAGGCCTGTCCTCGCTCGCCATCACGCGTCACGCCATCGCGCTCGATGTAACGCAGGTGCGTGGACACGGAATTGGCGCCAGCCTTCTTCAGCACTACATAACGGGATTTGATGACCACGCGACGCGCGTCGGCTCCAAGCCTGCTGCCAGCCAACCCAGAGGCCACGCGGCCCCGTCCGAAAGTCGATGCGGGATGCGCTCCGCGCGCGCCCGAAGCCTTCGAGACCTGCTTCAGGACTTGCGAGACAAAGCGCTGTGTGCGCTGGCCGCTTTGCGATCCATCCGGGCGCTTAGGTGCCCCCGGCTTGATGCGCAAACGGTCATCGTCACGCGAGGCCATGACACAAGCTCCATCGCAGGCTGGCATAGCCAGTCGAAGACGGCACGCGGACCACCTTGATGACATCGCGCTTGACGTCCGGCAACGGCACACCGGCTGCAAGCTGCCGTGCCGCGCCCAACCCCCGTGCAGACTGATATTGCGGCCGAGCGCGTGCCGGCCCTTTTATCTTGCCCTCCGTCTTTTCCGATCGCTGACGCGACCGTCCTCGACGGTCAGGCTGCGATTGTCTGCACGGGTGAGGCACCGCAACCGCAGGCTGTGGTGCAAGCGATATGCAGCGGGGCTGCACGTTCATGGCGTGCCCCACGTCCATAAGGGCTGCGCGCTGCCGATCACGGCGGAGACAGCAATGGGACCGAAGTACCGGCTGTCGAATGACGCCGGATTTGTTGCACTGAGCAGAAACAGCTCGCCGTCGTGAAGCCGCCGACAGTGCTGCCAAGCCGAAAGTGGACGGCCACGACCATCGACTGTGAGGGCGACAGCTTCCGCCACGCCGCCGATGCGAACGATGTGCTTCTCAATGCACACCTGCTGCGGTGCCATCGCGCCGATGCGCTTGAGCAGCGGGATGTGCTTAGGCAGGTAGCCACGCTGTGCAGCCAGTGCGGCGGCGTCTGCCGGAAGCCGGGCGAGCACGATGCTGCCGACGTGCAGCGAGTCATGCGGGCCGATGCGATACCAGCCGCGCGGCACGCTGTCACTCGGGTTGTAGACGATCCGCGCAATGGGTGTATGCACCGACGGCCAGGTGAGCGCAGCGATGCCTATGCCGATGAGTGCGACAACCAGGCGGCGGGTGTTCATCGCAACACCTTGCCTGCGAGGTAGGCCGCATGCCGTTCGGGGGTGTAAGCCGGCAGCGGCAGGCGCGCAGACAGCCGGTTGCCCAGCGTGCGCCAGTACGCGGGCGACACCGCCACCGGATCGATGCCGAGCGTTTCGATGGCGTCGATATGCGGCAGCACCGACTGCACCTGTTGTTCTCCCTCGGCGCGCAGCAGCAGACGCGCGCCCGGCTGGATGCCCGTGATGCGCTGTACCGCATCAAACGGCGCGCATGCCTGCAACACCATGAGCTGCCAGCGTGTCGTACCGTAGTCGTTGGATTCCCAGCGCACGCGGCAGAACACAGCCGCCGGTGTGAAGATCGCGCTGCGCCGCCAGCGGTCCAGCCGCAGTTCGCGCACCGGATGGCCGAAGCGCAGATAGAGGTTGATCCGGTATTCGACGAAAGCCAGCGAGACGCGCGTCAGTGGCGTGCCGCTGCTGACGCTGGATAGCACGGTACGCTGTGCAGGCAAGCACTCGTTCGCAGTCTGCTGGACTGCGTTCATTGCGGCTTCTCCGGGAATTCATGTTCCAGCAGTGCACGCAGCATTTCGGCGACCGTGATGCCGCGTGTGAAGGCTTCAATCTTGATGCGGGCGCGTAGTGCGGGCGTCACGTCGAGGGTCAGCCGGGCGGTGTAGAGATCGGTCTTGCCGATGTCTGCACCCTCACCCTGGCGCACCCAGGCATCAGCCTGCGGATTGGCAGGCGGACGTACACCAATGGCAACCCGTTTCCCATTCTTCATGGCGCCATCCTCAACACTTCAGCGGCGAGCGCCGCGATCTCGCGTGCGGCATTGCTGTCAGCGTCGAGTTCGTGGGCGAGTTGACCCCTGGCCACGCTGTCAGCGAACACGATGCGCTGGCGAACCTCCGACAACAGCGATGGCAACGGTTGATCGGTGAGCGCATTGCGTGCCTCGCGCCCGATCACTGTGGTGCTGACACGCCGGTTGATGACGAAGGCCGCGCGCAGCGTTGGCCGGAATACTTGCGCTTCGCGAATCAGCGACACCATCTCGGCGCTGGCCCATACGTCGTAGGGACTAGGCTGAACGGGAATCAACACCAGGTCCGCCGCGAGCAGCGCGGAGCGTGCGAGGGCGGCAATCCTGGGTGGGCCATCGATGACGATGTGATCGCAGCGCCTGGCGAGTTCTGGTGCTTCCTGATGCAAGGTTTCCCTCGCCAGACCGACTGCGCTGAACAATCTTGGCAAACCATTCTGGCTACGGCGCTGGGTCCAGTCGAGTGCCGAACCTTGCGGATCGGCATCGAGCAGGATCACTGAGCTGCCTTGCATGGCCAGCTCGCCCGCAATGTGCGTGGCGAGCGTCGTTTTGCCGACCCCGCCTTTCTGGTTCAACAGTGCAATGATCATGATGCGTGGCCTCCGGCGAGCCGGTTTATCCACAGCTGGTTGGGTCTTTTTATCGTTAGTTTTATAGATTCAAAGTTAGAATCTAAGTTAAGAGACACCGAAATCCGCGCCGTAAAAGGCTCTCCGGTCGATCCGTACTCCTGATAGCACGACAGCGCTGCGCCTGATAGCACGAGGATTTCTACTCCTGATAGCACGAGCGTATTCACCGTTTTTCCACAGGCACTGCACCGGCACCAAAGCTGCCACCGGGTCGCAGCGGTGCTGTGGACGGCACGGCGCGGAAGGTCAACACTTCCAATCCCTGCCTTGGCTGCAGGATGGCGAGCGTATAACCCGGCAAGGGTTGCCGCGCCACAATGCAGCGCAGGTCGTAGGCGAAGTCGGTGAAGCGCGCCAGGCTGCCAGATTTTCGGTGCAGCTGCGGAAAATCGAAGCGCCAGCCCTCGCGCTGCCAACCGCCGTGCTTGCGCACCAGGCGGTACAGCCAGCGCTCGATGCCGCCGGTCAGGCGGAAGTAGTTGGCGTCGATGGTCAATACCAGGCTCTCTTCGAGCACACCGGCGTAGAACCAGTCCGGCAGGATCAGCTCGATGCCCAGCGGCCGGCCTTGGCCGTCCGCGCGCTCCTTCCACTCGTTGATCCACGAGAAGCGGTGCAGACGCCGCGCATTGTGCTGACGGATCGAGGTGGCCACACTGGTGGACTGCAAGCGGTCCAAAGCGGCTTTGAGGCGCTGGTAGTCGCGCAGCGACGTGCCGCGACCGATGAAGCGCAGGATTTCGTACGGCGTGGCCGCCATCAGCCGCGACGAGCGAATGCCTGCATCGCGTGCCTCGACGATCTGGCTTGCCGCCCAGATCAGGATGTCGGCATCCCAGATGGTCGCGATGCCATGCTCGGCCGTGCCTTCGACCCGCACCGTCACGCTGCTTGTGCGAAAGTCGATCGGCACCGTGCGCTTGCTCTTGGCCAGCGAGAAGAACGGATAGGCCATCAGGTCCTGCGCGTCGCGCGCAGGCAACTCTCCAGAGAAAGCATGGAACAGTTCGAGCTGCTCGCGCTGCGGGTCGCGCCCGATGGTCATCAGTGACGGTGTCCATCGCCGATCAGCGCGAGCCGGGACGGCGCGCGGCGTGTTGTTCGGTGTATTGCGGATCGGAGGTCATCTCGAAGCTGCGTGCATCGGCCCACGCTTCGAGGTCGGCGATGGCGTACATCACGCGCCGACCGAATTTGCGAAAGCGGGGCCCTCCGCCGATGACGCGCTGTTTTTCCAGCGTGCGCGGCGATAACCGCAGGAACTCAGCGGCTTCGTTGTTGGTCAGGTAGCGCGCAGACTGCGTGGTCTGGGTAGGCTGCTGGGTAGCAGCGGGTACGGGATACTGCCGTAACGGTGCGGGTCTCATGGTATGTGCCTCCATCGGTCAAGATCGCCGACGAAGCAATCGCCGCCGGATGGAGGCAGTCTCGGGAAAGTCAGGCGTTCTGCGCAGGGACGTTTTGCGTCGTCGCGCTAACGTCCCTGTGCGGCTAGCCGAGTTAGAGTAGGCGGTGGTATCCACCAGCCATGAGCGTTTGCCCACGCCGGATGAGGCGACGAACCTGGGCGCGCAGATCGCTGTCGTCGTACCAGCGCTCGGCGACGGTGGTGATGCCGAATAAAACTTCAGCTACGCCGCGCTGAGAGGCACCTGCCAGCGTGCCGTCGAGCGCCTGCAAGGTGCGCATGTGGAGCATTGACGTGCTACCTGGTCGGCCTGTGGCGATTGCAGTGCGGTGCGCTTTGGCGGCATTGAGCATCGCCAGTTCGGCTTCGATTGCGCGCCAGCGCTCGCGGAGCTGGCAGCCGGCGCGAACGACATAAGCGTAGGCCATGCCGTCTTCCAGGGTGGGCGATATTGCCATGCGCAGCATGTGGTCGATGAGTTGGGCGGTCAGCACCAGGCGTTTGCCGTCGTGCGTCAGGTGCTTGCGGCCGGGGAAGCGCCAGAGCTGGAACGGCAGCGCATCATCGGTGGGATCGGCATCCGGATAAACCTGGACTACCGAGGATGGATCAGGGAACCAGTCTGGGTACGCGTCGCGTGCATCGCGAGCGGGGTCTTCCAGCAGGCGCAAGCCCCAGCGCAGCGCCTCGTGCTGCGGATGGCATCGGTGGCGTTGCCAGGTGCGCCGGTATTCCGGGTTGCGTCGCAGATATTCCCAAGCCAGCGCGGGGCCGTCCAGATGCAGGACGTACAGGTATGCAGCGCTGGGATGCCAGTGAACGGCGCTCGAATCTGCCATGGCGAAACCTCCTCTCGGTTAGAAAGAAACCAATCGCCACGGGGGACACGGTGGACAAGACCGCCTCGGTCTTCGATTGTTATGAGTTAATCACATAAAAGCAAGGTCTTAAGTTGATGACGATGGGGTGGTAAAGTTCCATCATCGGCCTGCGTCGGCAAGTGTGTTGCCATGGCCGCAGAGCCGCGTGCCGCCCCCGCAGCGAGCCAAAGAGGGGTCAATCGTTAATTGATCCATCCGCTCGCGCCTGCCGGACGTATTCGGAGAGCCGACGCTGTGGCGTGAAATGCAGATCACGTACGACGGCCTGGTTCCGTGGCCCGCGTATGCCTCCCAGGACAGATAATTTTACATGGCCGAGTTCCGGCCTGCCCATGCCGAGGTCGAGCAGGCCAAAGGCCGTGTCGCCATCGTCGGGATCGAGTTCGGTCAACAGCCAGATTGCATGTGCGTCCGGGGTAAACAGCCTGACGACCGGCAACGGATCGCGCTGCTCGCCACGCGCGGCGGCAGCGCCGTTATTCAGCAATTGGACGCGCTCTGCGTCGGTGATGAGTGGGTTCATGATCGCAACTCGCAAGTGGTCAAGATCAATGCGGCGACGGTTTTGCACAAACGTGCTGATGAACAAAAGCGTATCTGCGCAAGTGCACTTTAGCGCCAAATCGTTAAAGCGAATACCACCGAATCGGCGGATACACGAATCGGCGATTGCGTCAGTACGAAAGCCATGAATTCAGTAGAAGCGGCTTTCAGCCTGGGCACGCCCGCCACAAGTTCAAGTAGGGAATGCTACTAAATGAACACTATAGATTGTAGCTCTATAGGGCGCTATAAGGTGTCATCTTCGTTTTGCATGAAACGATTTGATGTCAACGAAGAACTCATTCCCTGCGGCACTCAAGACAGTCAGAAAAGCCCGTGGTCTCAGCCAGGAAGCTTTCTCGGACGTGTCGAGCCGCACCTACATGAGTGCGCTCGAACGTGGCCTGAAAAGCCCGACCTTGAGCAAGGTCGCCGAGCTGTGCGAGGTCATGGACGTGCATCCGCTCACGCTGTTGACGCTGGCCTATGGCGGCGACAGCAAGGGTGTGAGCGAAGTCATCGAGCGCGTGCAGCGCGAACTGGCCGCTATCCAGGTCAAGAAGGAAAAATAGATGGTTATGGGCGCTGCCCGGTAGCAGCGCCCGCGTGACGGCTACGCCACGATGCGCTCCGCGAGCCGCGCTTCACGCGTATAGGCGCTGATCGACTTCGTCGCAATGAAGTGCACATCCCGCTCGACCGCAAGGCAGAGACGGCCACGCACGGATTGCAGTTCAGCCAGGCTCACATAGCCCAGCTCTGGAAAGCCCTGCCCCAGATCGCACAGTCCGAAAGCATGGTCGTAGTCGTCCGGGTCGATTTCGGTGAGCAGCCAGGTCGCATCCGCATCAGGGGTGAATAACTTGACCACAGGTGGTGGGTCGAAGTTTTCGTTTTCGAGGGACTGCCGGCCGTTGGCCAGCAGTTGTGCGCGTTGTTCGTCGGTGATGAGCTTCATCATGGTCTTCTCCTTGGAAGGATTCAGGGCGGGATTGCCCGAGACCGCGAAAGGCACGGCGCAGCACAGCCGTCAGGGTTAGCAGACGGCCGCAGGACGCCAGCGTGCATGGCACGCGCAGACCTTGACGGCGAGAACGCCGTGATAAGGTGAAGGGAACAGCAAGCCAGCCCCCACCGTTGCCCGCTACAGTAAGCGAAGCGCCCCGGCTCAGCCGATGGACGCACGGAGTTTCTCGATCCCTGAAATTATCAAAACCGCTTTTCTGTAAAACAAAGGATTCACGAAACCGGCTCTGCGGATTGTCTGAGTTCCACGGAAACGTAAATCCGTGAAAGCGGCTTGCCGCCGATGCACGAAACTGCAATAGTGCTTTTACGGAAATGCGTCCAACGCGAACGCTGTACGCCAAAGCGCCCCGCCGCTTTGGCGGGGCGTCGAGGATGACAATCAGTCGCCCTTGTTGCGCGACCAGATCAGGTTGTGCGTGCCGTCCTCGCCTTCGACCAGGCGGGCGAAGATGGTGGCAGGGAACGACGGATCATCCAGGGTTGCCGACAGGTAGGGCCGATCCGCCTTGCTGGTTTTCTTCCACGCCGCGCCGATCTCGAAGTTGCCGGCGATGATGCGGTAGTCCGGGGCGTTCTCGCTCTCCTTGGCGTTCGGAATGATTTTGACCTTGACGTTGAGCGTCAGGGTGCGAACCGTGCCGGTGAAGCTGTCGTTCTGTGCGGTGAAGGTGCCGATGTTTGCCATGATGAATCTCCTTTTGGTGGTGCAAGGTCGCGCCCATCGCGGCCTTGTCGGTGATCCGAAGGGCGAGGTACGGGCGGGTTGCATCGCGCAGCGGCCGCAACGCAGTGGAGGACCGGGAGGAACAAGAAATTTGTTTCGCGAGGAAGGCACGCAGTGCCGGGGAAATTTGTTGGGCCGGACGGTTGCAGCCATGAAGCCCGAGGCGCAGCAGCTGCCTCGCCAGGATTCACGACAAGCCAAGGCCGCCGTTGGGTGTGATCCTCACCGAAAGGCAGCATGGCTCCGGCATCCCTGCACAGAAGCGTCGCCGGCACGCACCCCATCGCAGGCAAGGTAAGTTCCGGATGAACAAGGATGAACGCCTCCCTCATCGGCGTGGGCTTGATCGATCGCGGCGTGGTTAGGTCTCGGCATGGTGGACGGCTTGTCGGTGAGTCGCCGTCGTTTATGGCAGTCTGCTCGCCAGCGTCGGGTAAGGCGCGTGATTGCACAACCCGGCGCGGCAACGCCTGTCGTCCTCAGCGCCCCGCCCAGGCGGCGGGGCGGCGTTGTATACCTCCGCCGTTGCGTTGCGCCGAAGTGAGGGGGCAAAGCCCCCTCGGATGTCAGCCTTTGAGCCGCTTCATCTCTTCGGCCAGTATCCACAGTGCGCGGTTGACCTTGACGTTCTGGTCAATGCCTTGGATGGCACGGGTGCGGTTCCTGCGTCCGTTGGCCGTGCGTGCGGACAGTCCACCTTGAACCAGATTTTCCTGCACGCGGTTGAACGTGCTCCACAGGTCGGGCCGGTCGTCGTCCTGACGTCGAGGCCGCAGCAATTGTGTTTCCGTGATGGGCGCGGGCTTGACCGGGTCATCATACTTCAGGGACAACGCGGCGCGGGCAAATACCTCCGATTCGCCGTGGTCCAGCGTGATGGCGCGCATACCTTCCTGACGTTCGCGCACCAGATCGAACCCATCCAGTACATCGTAGGCACCTTCGATCACCTGGCCGATCACGTCGCCCTTGTGCGGGATGCGCAGGTCGGCCACGGTGTCGCCGCACACCAGCCCATTGCTGCAAACGAAACGGAACATCCCGGCCAGCATCTGATAGCTGCTGGTGCCGTCGTGCGAGTTCAGCAGAATGATTTCGTTGGCCTCCGCGCCGTTGATCTGCGCGGCGTGGCGCAATCGCAGCATGTGCTTGGTGTGTTCGCGCTTGCCGGTATCGCGTACGCGCGTCTGGCAAACCATGAACGGCTGAAAGCCTTCCTTGCGCAGGGCACCCAATACCTCGCCGGTCGGGATGTAGGTGTAGCGTTCGGATCGGCTCTGGTGCTTTTCCTCCGCAAAAATGGAAGGGGCTACGCTGCGAATCTGATCATCCGATAACGGATGGTCGGCGCGCAAGATGGGTGTAGCGTTGGCGAAACGGGAACTGAGTTGCATGGTATTTCTCCAGTGGTTACAGGTTGTGGTTTCAAAGCTGACCGGATTCCAAGATTCGGAGCCCGGTGTTGGCTTCTGTTTGTTCGGCGCAGTGACCTGGGCTGGTCGCCGTTGCCGCCGTCTTTCCTGAGTTCATCGCCCGCGAACAACCGGGCCGGCGAGGGTCTGGCGGTCAAGGAGGAAGCGCAGGGTTGGTGCGGCCCGCAGCCGCAGGCGAGGACACGGCCCTGCGCGCCTTGACGGACAGGCACCGCTGGCTACGGTCGCAGGATTGGTGATGAAGGAGAGGGAAAGACGGATGACCGGCCTACGGCCAGATGATCGACGGACCAACGCCGCGCGGCGAGCGCTGTTGCGTGCCGCAGGCACGCCTTGATAGAAGTGAACGAAGCGCGCAGCGCGAAACCGGCAATGTGTGCAGGCCGATCAGGCGCAGCCTGTTCGGCGGTCTTGCGGGGCGCCAAGCCTGCGCGGCGGGGTGGGCGTCAGCCGACCCCTGGAGGCAAGCGCAGCGCGCAGCTTTTTCGCCAAACCAAGGACACAGCAAAAAATGGGGGGCAAAGCCCCCTCGGGCTACAACAGCCCGCGTTCGGCAAAACTCAGGATGGCGCTGCCGGCAACGATCAGGTGATCCAGCACCCGCACGTCCACCAGCGCCAGCGCCGATTTCAGCGTCTGTGTCAGCATCTCGTCGGCGCGCGAGGGTTCCGCCGCACCCGACGGGTGGTTATGCACCAGCAGCAGCGCAGCGCTGTTCCTGGCCAACGCTTCCTTGACCACCTCGCGCGGATACACCGATGTCTGGCTCACCGTGCCGCGAAACATCTCGACGTAGTCGATGACACGGTTCTGCGCATCCAGGTGAATAACTGCGAACACCTCATGCTCCAGCGCCCCCAGCTTGACCCGCAGGAAGTCGCGCACCACCTGCGGCGAGGTCAGGGCTTCGCAGTCGCGCATCTGTCCTGCGAGCACACGCCGCGCAGCCTGCAACACCTCATCGGCATTGGCCGGACGGTAGTCGCCCGCGACATCGCGAACGAGAAGGGAAGAATCGAGAGAATGAGAAAGTTGCGACATGATCGTGCTCCTGTCCGAATCGGGCGGAATTGCCCGGAACCGGAGGAACACGGCGCAGCGCAGCAGTCAGGGGTCGCAGACGGCCGCCAGGACGCAAGCGCCTAAGCGCGTAGCCCTTGACGGCGAGAACGGCGTGGTACGTTGAAGGGAACAGCAAGGCCGCCCCTCTACACACTCCATGCCTCAACGGCAAGCGGCGCGCGCAGGCCCGGTGGGCCGGAGGCGTCAGGGGTCAAAGCCGCATGGCCGCGACTCGGCACGAGGCGTGGGGTACCGCCCGCGAGCCCGACGGCGGCAACGCCGTGACGCCCTGGGTTTATTCACTGCGCAGTAAATATTGCCGAAACAACATAGATTCCGAGAACTGCCGGAGGTAGCAGGCGTTAGGCCCGGCTGAAGCTCGGCAAGGGGGCGTTGCCCCTCCACGGCGAGCGGGAAGCAACATGCCGGTGGCGTGAAACTGCACCTCGGACCTGTGCTGCTCATTGCAGCTTCAAAGGCAGACCACAGTACCTCAGGTCCCAGAGAAGCAACGCACGCGCAGATCATTGGGCGCTTTGAGCGTATGGTGGAGGGATTGGAGGAGACTGACGTGAATCTTTTCGAGCCCGTCGTGCCGGCGGCCCAGCATCACCCGAATTTCCGGAACCTATTACGCATGGGCAATGGGTTCACGCTGGACGTGTTGAACGATTGGGCGCAGGGATTTGTCGATCGTGATGGCAAGTTCGTCACCGAGTTCCAGACGACGTTCAACTCTAGCTTCTGGGAGCTGTACCTGTATGCGGTGCTCAAAAAGTATGGCATGCCCGTGGACTTCACCAAGGCGCGCCCGGACTTCTGCCTGCCAAGCAAGGGAATCAACATCGAGGCCACGGTCGCGTCGAATGCACAAGGCTCTGCGCCGGAGCATTCGAGGCTGGGAAAGGTGCCGCCGCCTGATCTCAATGCCTTCAATCTCCAGTCCATCATCCGCCTGTCGAACAGCCTGGCAGCAAAGCACCGCAAGTACTTGGAGTCGTATGCGCCGCTCGACCATGTGCAGGATCGCCCCTATGTGCTCGCCATCACCAACTTTGACCAGCCTTTCAGCTTCATGGCCTGCCAGCGTCCGATCGAGGCCGTGCTGCACGGCTACTACGTCGACGAAGAGCGCTATATCGCGAGCGATGGCCGCGAGGGGCGACTGGAGGGCGAGGCGCTAGCGAAGGTCTTCAAGGACAATGGCAGTCCGATCGAACTCGGCTTGTTCGCGACGCCGGCGTATCGCGAGATCAGCGCGGTCATCTTCAGCGGCTGCGCGAACATGGGGAAGGTGCGGGCGCTGTCATCCGACCCGAGCCCCGGCATCGTTTTCACTGCGTTGCGTCTGAATCCTGCGTCAGACCAGCCGCATATCATCCAGGCGCCGAAGCGGCGCTATGAAGAAAATCTCCTCGACGGACTGCGGGTCTACCACAACCCCTATGCGACGCATCCACTAAATCTAACGTTGTTCCGCCATCCCAGCGTGTTCCAGTCGTTCTATGAGAACGACGATTGGGTCTATGAACAGCGCGAGGGGCAATTGCTGTTTCGCAGTGTCCAGACTGCATTGACAGAGCCGCTTCACCCTGAGTCTCATTAGGCGAGCGGCTGCCCGAGGTACGACGTTGCGAGTCTAGAAAGTGACTAGGTCATCACCGAGCAGCAGTGCGTCAAGGGCGGCTTGAAACGGGCGCCTAAAGAGCCAAATCCGCTCTCTCACTATTTCCGCGCGAAGCTCGGTGTCGGCCGGGCTCGTTCGCGCGAACTTTGGCAGCGAGTTCTGCAGGTCGTAGTAGACGATCTGTTTACCCTTGTGGGATGACGCCACATGTGGCTTCTTTTCATCCGTGCCCCGTGCGGAGACATCGATGACAGCATCGCGCAGTGTTCCGAAGTCGTAGGTAACCTTAACCCGGATCGCTGCCGTGTTGGCATCGAAATCGGGGGCGGACAATTGTTGAATCACGGTGTTCTCGAAGAGTTCTAGCAGCTTGAAGTAGCTGGCTTCCACACCGAGTTCGCGCAGCTTCGCCAACCGGGCTTTGTGATTTCTCACTGCCTCGAAAAAATCTTCGTCGTTGAAAAAGTCGCACGAGAAGTAGATTTTGTCGCGCTCGAATGAGCCGCCGATGTGCTGCGCGATCACGTCGTCGTACAAACGAAGGGCTTCCTCAGGATCGGTGGTGCGCAGCATCTTCTGCATCGCTTCGACGACTTCCTCGATATCGAAGAGGGTAGATTGCAGCTTCTTCTTTTCCTCGAAAAATATCTTTCGGATGTCGCCGTACTGATTGTCCAGCGGTGCCAGAAGATCGGCATCAATCTGATCCGGACTGATCTTGACGTAGCTGCTTCCGCTCAAGAACCGCCGGTTTGACATGAAGTCTGCATTGACTAGGGCGTTCTCGATGCGATCCAGCGCGCGCCGCTTCTGAAGAACCTCGTAGTTGCTGGTTGCAATCAGCTTCGAACCCTTGATCTGAAGCAACGTGCGGTCGCCATCAACGCGCTCCGCGAACTCCTTGAGGATCTCGGTGGAAGAAAGGAGGTAGCACTTCTCGTGATCTTCGCGCCCCGTGAAAACGAGCAGGAAGAATTCGTTGTACGGAGCGCCTTGGGCGTCGCAGGCGTAGGACTTGTGAATCGATATTGACGTGTTGCCGTCCTGGATGAACTTGACTTGGACGATGCCGAGGCGGGGAGGATCCCGATCCATAAAATTCTGGGCGGTGAGTCGTCGTTGCACAAGGTAGTCGGCACCCTCGACATCTACAGAACGTTCCAACACCCAGAATCGATCCATCAGAAACGCTTTGGCTCGTGCCTCGCCGAGCCCACCGTTTTCCATAGCCTTCAGCCACGGCGCTGCGTCAGTCATTTCGTCTCCTCGTCGTCTCGCTCATTTTTGGCCTGTCTTCGCGCAATGGATGGGTATTTGGCGTCGAACATCTTCTCTTCGAGCCATTCGCACAGTGTCTCGATATTGGCAATTGCCGCCATCAGCTTGTCGCGGGGTACGTGCAGGCTCGGGGACATCCACAAGCCTGCACCGTCGCCGTCGTCATAGGGTTCTGCTTCCTTGTCATTGAGGAAGAAGGGACGTGGGTGCCGGGCCCGATCGTGGTCCGCATGTGTCACGCGTAGGCTCGTGATGCTGTCGGGGTGTTGATCCCGATTCCGAGCAAGCACCACCTGCTCGATGATCGCGAGGTCGGCGGGACAAGCATTCCAGTCCAGCCCCAAGCGTTCGGCGAGACATTGCCTATAGCCGCCAACTAGGCCGTCGCGGTTGAAGTCCGCCTTGAATCCTGTCTTGCACTGCAGCCCCAGTATGCGGTCCCAGGTCTGCAGATAGAGCTGCAGGGAGGCGGACAGCATCGATACACAGCAGCGGCCCGTCACTTCGAGCAGTTCGGTTGCCTCGATCCATTGGGCGAGAAACGCTGGCTCCGGATCTTCGCTGTAAGGCGGGACGAAAGGCTCTTCTTCCGCCTCGATTTTTCGGATGATTTCGCTGAACGGCTGCGCGGACAGCTCGTAATACTGGCGAATGAGCCGGGTACGTTCCTTGAGAAAATAGAGGACGTCCATGACGAAGCACTATGCCGATCGTGTCTGAAAGCCACACGCATGCAAGTGCTCAGTCACCTGCCGGATGGCAGCGCCAGTGTGCGCGATGTTGCGGCTGAACAGGTGGATCGGCGGCATTGGGCTTTCCCGTTGATCGTGGATCAGATCGATACCCGCAAGCGCTTGGCGCGCTCCTTAAAGGCGCGTTCGCCACCTTCCAAGATATCGCAGACATGCTGCCGAATACGTGAGTTTTCTAGGCTGCCGCTCTCGTAGGTGATGAGAGGCAACTGGCCAGGCCGATGCGGCCCGCATGTGGCGACGATCACCTGATCGGCATCGGTGTTCACTACCAGGTTGGCGTTGTGCGTCACGATGATGATCTGACGCCGCTTCTTGGCGTCTCGGAAGCGATACACCAGTTCCTGGAAGATCGATTGCGGGTCCAGATTCTCTTCGGGCTGGTCGATGATCAGCGGCCGGTCGTCTTCCGCGTCGATGGCGAGGTACAACAGCAACAGCACGATGCCGCGCGTTCCAGGCGACAACTGCTCGATGTTCACGCCATCGTATTGGAGACCGTAGCCCACGGTGATGTGGTCAGTGCTGTACAGCCAGTCCGAAACGCTACGCGCCCAAGCACGAAAGTCCGCGCCCTCGGGCATGTGGGTCCTGAGCGCAGCTTCGTTTGCCTTGACGAATTCGAGTAGCGCGGTGGCGGCCTGTGCCGCATTACCAGTGGCCCATGCAGGCAGCAGCCCTTCGCGCGTGGATCGCAGAAGCTCACCGCGTCCCTTGAAAGGTCCGGTGGTGCGTAGATCCAGCAGCGCTTCGCCCGCGCGTGCCCACTGATCGAGATCGACAAGGCGCCGTACTGAAAACGACAGCTTCGAGAGTGAGCCGGCAGATTGGTCGATACGCTCCTTAATGGGCGCGTACAAGGCCGCAAGCTCTTCTTCCTCTTCGAGGATCGCCTCGAAGATTCCGGCGTAGGCCGCGCGTCGCGCGTCGAGCAGAGTACGGATGCGCTCGTCCGCGCCCTGAATGCGCTCGATCTGCTGAAGAACTTTGGTCAGAGCGCCATCGGCCTTCGTGATTTTGTCCGACAGGGCGGTAAATCGCTTCGCATTCTGCGCATCGACGCCGACCAAGGTACGCAGGCGAGCCAACTCCCGCTCCAGCAACGATAGCGTCTGGTCGGCAAGGTTGGCATTCTGCGCAATCAGCGCGATGGTTGGGTCGGGATTCTGCTGGACGGGAGGGTCGGTCTTCGCTGGTCCCTGCAACTTCCCGACTAGCAGTTGGGCTTGCTTGATGCGTTCCGTCAACAACGAATCGACCGCACCGACATAGTCGACCTTGAACGCCTCCCAATCGGTGGCGTTTAGCCGGGCCTCGTCGCGTTCTTCCTTCAAGTCGGCCAGCATGGCCGGCGCTTGCCGTGAACGGAAGTCGAGCACGTCGTTCTGCAAATGCAGCAGGGCTTGGTGCTGCCGTTTGGCCTGTTCGACCTGCTGACGCTTTTCATCAGCGGCGAGTGAGACCTGTTCATGGCGGTTGGCGCGTTCCTCGTTGCCCTTGGCGACCAGCGATTTACGGTCGTTCTTGTCCTTCTCGATAGCACGTCTTTTCTCGTCGCGGTCTTTCTCCAACGCTTTGAGCCCGTCCTTTTTGACGCGCTCATCGGTGAGATCGATGGATGCCCTTGTCAGGGTCTGCTGCTGGCGCTCGCGCTTCTGCCGCGAGGCATCGAGGCGAATGTTCAACAGCTCCTTGAAAGAGTCGGCACCGAACCGATCGGTGAGCGGATGGGCATTGAAGATCACGCGTTCGATCTCTTTGACCAATGCGCCATCCAGGCCCTCTGCGGAGCAGAGTTGATCGACGAACTGTTGCGATAGGTACTGGACATAGGGGTTGTCCAGCAGGTCTTCCATATCGGCCTGGGTGAGGCGATTACCGGTTTTTTCACCGGACGCCCAGTGCAGTTCTGCCGCGCTGTCGCCCAGGTGATCCTTTGCACGAAGAATGAACGACCGCTCGTTGAGATGTGGGGAGAGCGCCAGACCGCCCGCGGCGATCAGGTCGGCCAGCGCGGTCTTGCCGGACCCTCGTGCGCCGATGACGGCAACCAGGCCCGCGTTCAATTCAATGGTGCCTTGAGAAATCCAAGGCGCATTGGTGACGGACACGGTATTGATCGTGTGTCCATCCAAGGCACCGCGCGGTGGTTTGTCGCCAATGGAAACACGCTCCTCGGGCTCGATGCATACCTGGCGTAAAGACTCGAACGATAGGTCGCCCTTGATCCAGCAGAAGCGACTCTCATCTGGCTGTCCAACTTTCGTGGCTGTATGCGCATCTGAACCGTGTAAGCAGGGCTTGAGGCCGTTGTACTGGCTTTCCAGTTCAGCGACGGATGCACTACCTTTGCCGAGCCAGAAATTTATCTGTTGCGGCGTGGCGCTAAAGACGATATGCGCGATACCTTCGACGTGTTTGCGCTGAGCGGCGAACGAAGCGGATGTATCACGCAATCCGGATGTTCCATCCTTCTCACCGCCGGCGACGGCGATCAACGCGTTCTTCTTGACCCAGTCGTTCTTCGCCCATGCCTCGGTGAGTTGATCGAGCTTAACCTTGAACTGGTTTGCTCCCTCTGAGCGGGCCGCTTCGTCGTCCGTCAAACTAGGTTGGTGGGCACGCCCCAGGCGGATGAGGTCGCTGCGCTGGCAGCGGTACGGCCCGCCTTGGTAAGAGAAATCGAGTTCGAGCAAGAAGCGCTTGATCTGCTCGATGTGATCCGAATCTTCCGGAGAAAAGAGCAGGTGAATGTTGACCGCAGACGCCTTGGAGGTCTCGATGCTCAGTCGCAATTCGACGTTGGGAAAGATCAGTCCGACATTAGGGAGGCGCCCCTCGCGCTTTTGCTTGACGACCTGCTCGTAGCGTTCAATGCCGAAGTAGTCGGTAATACCCAACGCTCGGATGGGCGGGTCCGACGCTTCGATCGCACCGAGAAAGGCTTCCCATGGATCTGGACCCGTGTATTGGTTATTGAGGGCCGTGCCAGGCGTATGGATGTGCGGGTCCCAACGATGCCATGTCGAGCCTCGCTTGTTGTTCGTGTCGATTGCTCCAGCCATATGGCCCCCTTTGGTGCTCTCCATCCAGGCAGGGTGCTTGGTAGAGATTTCATCTCATGTCAATTGAATTTCATTGTGGTGGTTGCTTTGCATTGGTCTTCTGCTGGATTGCTTGGCATCGCTCTATCAGAGCTTCGAATGGCTCGGCGTCATCGAGGAATAAGCCGTCATCGATCATGTGTTGATAGTCGGCAGCCAATTTGGCCAACGCGCCGTCATCAGGTACAAGCTGGAGCCCACCTGCGACCGCTGCGTGATAGTCGATGACATCGCCATGCGTGTTCTTTTCTGCAAAGAACACGCTCTTGTGATCGGCGACCGCCTGGGCGAGTGCTTTGTCCGCGATGGCTGCGGCGGCGAAGCCGGCGGCATCCAGTCGAGTCACGTCGTGCCAGTGACGCGCGAAGCGGTCACCACCCCGGAACTCGCCTTGTGCACAGAAAACGTGAATTGCCGTGGCCTTCTCCCAGAAGGTGCGCTCGGCGCGCATGACCTGCGGTGTCGCGGTCGGAAACTCCACTCCTTGCAGATACGCCGCCGCATCGCAGTGGATGGCGCGTGGTTCGCTGGGCTCGCCGGTCGAGCGGGCGCCGAACTCCAACATGACGGCGGGCGCGACATAGCCGGTGCCGATGGCCAGCGGTACGTAGTCGATGAATACTTTGTCGCCCTCGGCCCGCACGGTTGCAGGTAGGTCATACTGCTCAAGGTCATGCTTGAGACGTGGCACGATCTCGGCGCCGACCCAGTCCGACAGGCGCACACGAATCTCCTTGCTCCACTTCTTCTCCTGGCTCTTGCTGGCCGGCAGTGGCGCATCTGCATCGCCCACCAGATCGCTAGCGATAGCACGGATGTCGTAGGTCAGGTCTACGTCTTCGGAGAAGCGCCGGATGACGCCGTAGGCCTTCGACAAGGACGTGCCACCCTTGAATACCAAGTGGTCAGCGTAGGGACCGGCAAAGAGGTGCCGCAGCGACCAGACCACCCAGATGTCTTTTTCCAGCAGATGGGGCAGGAGGCCCGATGTGTCGGCTGCCAAGTCGAGCGCCTCTCGGCGTTCGGCGGTGGAGAGTTGGAAGAACTCAGCCATGGGTCACCAGGGCGCTGACCTCTTGGGCCATCCACGTTGGCAGGCGCGACCGCGCCGACACGACTTCTTTCAGCTCCGACGGCGGCAGCTTGGCGCGCAGCTTCCGGATCGCTTCCCCGGCTTTTTCCGGGCCCAGCCAAGCCAGTGCCCGCACTACTTCGCCAGCGGCCCGCCCAGGAAAGATCAGTTGCCAGATCGGCGCGTGCCGGAACTCGACCATTTGCGCGCCCAATTTCAAGCGGCGACTGGGGCCGGACGTGAGATAGACCGCCCGCATCGGCACCTGCGTGGTCAGGCCCAGCGCGTTGGCGGCAGCTGCGCCGTGCGACACGATGGTTTCCCCACGCTGGTTCGCTAGGCCCTCGACCATCTTGACGGCCGACGGCGCACGGGTGCCAAAGCGGCTCTCGACGGGCAGGACATAGATACCGCGGCCGGCCCGTATCAGGGTGCCGCGCTGCACCAGGCGGGACAACACTTGGTCTACGGCTGCGCGACTGCCCAGGTGCAAGAGTTCTTTGGCGACCAAAGGGGTGCCCTCCGGCAATTCGGCGGCGTGTTCCAGAACATGTTTGGCGAGGGTCTGCATGGCGATATCTCCTGACTGGTAGAATTATGAAGCTACTTCTGACACTTTGCAAGTACCAAGTACTATTGCTCCGGCCCGATGAAGTCATAAGTTTAGTTCAGGCTGACTGTATCGAAGCCCTTTGATCCCCACCGCAAACTCAGGGTGAAAAGTTAATACTTCACAGGGCCGGAGCAATAAGGCTCGCGCGGGGCAGAGTCGACCAAGCGGTATTGCGACCTCGATGTTGGCGAAAAAGATTGACGAATCTAACAAATTGCACGAAAATTCAGTTGACGAATTTAAAAAGGTGCACAAAATGACTCTGCCGCCGCCCGCCAGCTTCAATCCCGAGCTTTCCTCTGATCGCCTGCAGACCGTGTCTCAATGGTTGCTGGACGAGCTTTATGCGACCGAAGACGATCTGTCCCGTCCGACCGATAACGGCTATACCCGAGGTTGCACAACCTTCGGGCGACAGAGAAACCGGATCATTGCGGAAGTACTATCAGCAAGGCACGCGTGGCTCGGCTTGCCGAACAGCAACAACGACCTGGTTTTCACCATTGGCAGGGTGCCCTGCCGGTTCAGTAACGACGATCCGTCAAACCCGTCGAAAGACGCGGTCCTGACAGTCAATCGCTACCAGATGGACTTCCTGGAGTTCGCAACCGATAGCGAGCCTGCCCGCTTCTGCTTCATCATCGATCGAGGCCATGACGGTGCTGCCGAACCTCGGGTCGAGTTTCTCGGCTTTACGCCCAGCGGCATGATCGCCTGCCGTTGGGTGTCGAATGCCGTGCGTGTATTGCGAGTGGAAGGTCAGCGGACATTGCCGCAACCCGTCGACGTGGCGAAGCCCCAGGTGGTGCCGAAACGGCGCGACGAAGGCGATGCCGCCTCCGAAGCAGTGCGATGAGCGACTTCGTTGGAACCAACCTTCGGCTCATCCGCCTCTTTCACGACCTGTCGCTCACAGAGTTGGGGGAGCGGGTCGGGGTGTCGAAGCAGTTCCTCAGTCGTGTGGAAACCGGCGCCGAATCAGTTGCCGCTCCGCTTGAGAATTCGCTTGCCGAAGAACTGGATGTCCTACCGGAGTTTTTCTATCACCTCGACCCGAATCCGATTGCCGATGAGCAGTGCCACTTTCGTCGGCAACTGACGACCAAAGTGGTGTTGCGCCAGGTCGCGCGCGCGCGAGGCGAAATGCTCAAGCGCTTAGTGGGTGTGCTGGATGAGCACGTCGAACTGCCGCACTACCAAGTGAGCGAGGCCGATCCAGAGTCTCCCGAGACGATCGAGCGCGCCGCCGAAAAATTCCGTTCGCTCTTCGGTCTCGGTCTGGGTCCGCTGAGCAATGTCACGCGCATTGCGGAGAACGCCGGCGCCGTGGTGATGAAGGTGCACGGCCTGGCACCCGAAATCGATGCGGTGTCGTTCGCCACAAAGCGGCCGCTGATCGCACTGAACAATTCGGGGCGTTCGGCATGCCGCGAGCGCTTTGGCATCGCCCACGAATTGGGGCATTTCTCGCTGCACATCGGCGTCTTGACCGGTGACCGATTGACAGAGACACAGGCCAACCGTTTCGCCAGCGCGTTCCTGATGCCGCGCAGCACGTTCGCTAGCGAATGCCGATTGGCGATACGTGGCACGCGTCTCAACTGGCCGGGTCTGTCCGAATTGAAGTTGCGTTGGGGGGTGTCCAAGGCTGCGATTATTTTTCGTGGTCGGCAGCTTGGTATGTTTTCGGATGACCAGGCACGGGCGGGGTACATCGGACTCAATCGCCATGGCGAAGCGGTGCAGGAGTCAGAGGACCATCTGATTGCGAACGAAGAGCCGGAGGTCATCGCCGAGAGCCTGAAGGTGATGAAGGAGCACTTTGGCGTCCCACAGTCGGCTGTCGCGCGTGAGATGCGGGTCCGGCCCGGGCTCTTGCAAACCCTGCTGGCGTTGCCTCCTTCGGAGGGTGCGGACAACGTCGTGAACCTCCTGGCTACGGATCGCTCGGCGCGGAGTGTCGCGCCATCATGAGCAGTCCCGCTGCCGGCTACAGGGGCTATGCCGATCTGGCGGGCCAACAAGTCGAGGGCAGCGACTACAAGATCCACGTACGCGCGAACGCACAGTCCTCGGTCGCAGTAATCGCACCGCACGGCGGCGGCATCGAGAGGTACACGTCCGAAATCGCGTGTGCAATCGCCGGCGACGATTTCAATCTTTATGTGTTCGAGGGCATCCGCCCTTCCGAAAACTACTCGGCTCTCCATCTGACCAGCCACCGGTTTGACGAGCCGCGATGTTTGGAGTTGCTGGCCGGTTGCGATCATGTCGTCGCAATTCACGGCTGCAGAGGTGAAGCGCAACAGGCGTTCGTCGGTGGGCTCGATGCGGGGCTTAAAGCGGGTGTGGCCCAGTCAACGGCGGCCCTCGGGGTCGAAACGCTGTTGGCGGATCACCCATTTCCTGCCATCGATCCGATGAACATCTGCAATCGCGGCCGACGCGGAGTTGGCGTGCAGATCGAGATGACGATGCCTTTGAGACTTCAAGGCCCGCGTGATGTGCTCTCTGCTGCCATCCGCTCGGTGTTGTTGGCTTTGCCGAAACATTCATGCGAGGGAGGGAGCATCCGATGATTCTGACAGACCACGAAACCAAGGTCGATCTGCTGAACAACGAGGCGATCGCCACGACGATCATCAGCCTGCTGCGTGAGCGTCCGGATCGACCGGTCACCATCGGCGTGCATGGTGATTGGGGTGCAGGCAAGTCCAGCGTTCTGGAGATGATCGAAGGCGGACTTTCCGGGAAGGACGAAGTTCTCTGCCTCAAGTTCAATGGTTGGCGGTTCCAGGGCTTCGAGGACGCCAAGATTGCACTGATCGAAGGCATTGTCACAGGTCTGATTGAGAAGCGGCCGACGCTGACGAAGGCCGCGGACGCGGTGACGGATGTCTTCAAGCGTATCGACTGGCTGAAGGTCGCGAAGAATGCGGGCGGCCTCGCGTTAACCGCGTTTACTGGCATCCCGACGCCGGACCAGATCGGTGCCATCGTAAGCACATTGGAAGGGGTGCTCGCAGACCCTGGCCAACTCGCGACCAAGGAAAACCTGTCCTCGGCAATCGATGGCGTGAAGGGGATATTGAAGCCTTCCGAAACCAAAAACGTGCCCGAGGAAGTTGAGGCATTTCGTAAGGCATTCGACAAGCTACTGAAAGATGCCGGCGTCGAGCAACTCGTTGTACTGATTGATGACCTCGATCGGTGTTTGCCGGACACGGCCATCGAGACGCTCGAAGCCATACGGTTGTTTGTCTTCACGGCACGAACGGCGTTCGTCGTGGCGGCGGACGAGGCAATGATCGAGTATGCGGTGCGGAAGCATTTTCCCGATCTTCCGGAGACCACGGGGCCACGCGACTACGCGAGAAACTATCTGGAAAAGCTGATCCAGATTCCATTTCGGATTCCAGCGCTGGGCGAGACCGAGACCCGCATCTATGTGACGCTACTGCTGACCGGCGCGGAGTTGGGAGAGGACGACGCAGGGTACGGCGAGCTGATCAAGGCGGCGCGGGCGCGGCTGAAGCGACCATGGGAGAGCGCACCGTTGGACGCCGCAGCAGTCAATGCGGCGCTCGGCGCGAACGCCAGCAAGGCGCACAACGCCTTGATGCTCAGTGATCAGATCGGCCCTATTCTGGCGAGCGGTGCAAAGGGCAACCCACGGCAGATCAAGAGGTTCCTCAACACGCTGCTGCTGCGGCAAAAAACTGCGGATGCGCGTGGCTTCGGCGATGAGATCAAGTTGCCGGTACTGGCGAAGCTGATGCTTGCCGAACGATTCTTGCCCAGTCTGTTTGATCAAATCGCAACCGTTGCTGTGACGCATCCAGGTGGACGCTGCACGGACTTGGCTGCGCTGGAGATGCTCGGTGCGGCGGACGATGGCAAGCACCCATCCAGCTCAAGCGCGAAAACGAGAGCGGTTGACGGAAAAGAGCCCAAGGCCGTAGCGGCTGCCGAAGTGATCCCAGAGAGCGCCATCCTCTCGGAATGGAAGTCGTCGCAGTCCATTTTGGCGTGGGCTCGCGTGCAACCGCCCGTGGCGAATATCGATCTTCGCCCCTACCTGTTCGCGACAAAGGATAAGAAGGACTACTTCGGTCCGGCGTCGGTGCTAGGACACCTCGCTACGGTTGCCGAGAAGCTGTTCGGGCCAAAACTTTCCGTCCAGGCATTGGAGGCCGAACTAAAGCAACTTGCCCAGCCCGAGGCGGAGAAATTGTTCGAGGCAGTACGAACCAAGATCATGAGTGGGGACACGTTCGACACACAACCCGCCGGGATTGAAGGCATGGTTGTGCTGGTAAAAGCGCAACCAAGCTTGCAAGGCAGCTTGATCGATTTTCTTCATGCGCTTCCCAGCAGTCGGTGCGGCCCGTGGGTTCTAGGCGGCTGGCAAAGTGCACTCAAGGATGCGGACGCGCTCGCGCGCATGAGTCGGCTGCTCGACGGTTGGTCAAAAGTGACGGACAACCAAATGCTGAAGGTCGCCGCCGAGGCGGCGATCAAGACACCAAAGGGAGGCCGATAGTGGGTACATCGTCTGCATACGGCGGGCCTAGCGGAGGCACGCCACTAGTTCCATCGTGGCTCGGGGGAGACGCCGCCGGTGGTACGCCCGCCGCGCCCCCTGCGCCCGATGGGGTACCGCCTGGCGATCCCGCAGCACCCGCACCCATCTCCGCAGCGCCGCCCAACCGACCAGCAATACCCGCACCAGCGGACGCCAACCGGTTCACTGCCGCACGTGGCAACTTCACTCGCTTCGCGCACTCGGGCGGCAGTGATCGTGCCAGCTTGGGTCGTGCGGTCTCGGGGTACGTTTCCACCTCTTCTGGCGGTGCGCGCCAGGCAGCTCAACGCATGGGTGCTTCGCGGGGTGCCGGAGCGCGGCTGCTGGGATTCCTTGTGGATGCACAGGCCCGAGGTGCCACCGAAGCTCTGCGCTCCTTGAATCTGGAGGGATTGGCGGGGCGTCCGATCGATGAGGTCTTCGTTGGGTTGGCTGACTATATCTGTCCGAGTGCAGGCACTGTTGATGAGGGCATCGCCCGGGAGGCCTTCATTGAGACGATCATTGAGCTGACCACGCTCGGCGTGACCGACCTCGACGCGCTCACGCCCGACCAGATGCAGACGGTCTTCGAGCTATATGCGACCCACGCGATCGAAGCTCGCCTGTGCAACGACATTGGGACCAAGCTCATCACCGCACCCACCGACGCGCAGGCGGCGCTTCGCGTCCAGGACCAGTTGCGCGATTTCATTCGCAACGGCGTGAGTGATGCGCTGACCGCGGCTCGTACCGAGACACCGACACTGACGCAGGATCGCGTGCAATCGTTCGTCGACACAGTCTATGAGCGTGCCTTCGGCATCCTCCAGGCACTTGGAAATGCGGAGGCCGACCAATGAAACGACAACTCCTTGCTGGGCGATTCGGCCCGGACGACCAGATTGAGATTCCAAATGCCGCTGACGAACAGGTGACGCACTTGCAGCTTGTCACCGGAGAGAAGTCCCTTGACCACGGCATCGGCGGCGCGCTAACGAGCCTGAAAGCGTTGGGAGTTTTCCCTTCCGAGATCGGCCTTGACCTGCTCGTTCTCGCGGCGCATGTTCACGCCGCCGATACGCGAATCTCCCGAACGGAACAATCACAGGACTCATGGACGCGAGAGATCAGGCTGGTGGTGCCGGTCAGTGATCCAGATCGCTGGCAAGCTGCCACTCATACGCTGACGCGGACCTTGGGGTTCTTGACCGGCGATCGTTGGACGGTGGGGTTTCGGCATCGGCCCGAACGGTTTACCAGCATCGCTACGCCGCCGGCCGCGTTGCTGCCGCCGGCCTTCGATACGATGAGCTTGTTCTCCGGAGGCCTTGACAGCTTGATTGGCGCTGTCGATCTCTTGGAGAGCGGTCATACGCCACTCCTGATTAGTCACGCTGGCGAGGGGGCGACCAGCGATGCGCAGAACGCACTGTTTGGTAAGTTGAAGCAACACTACAGTGGGTCATCGTTTGACCGGATGCGAGTTTGGATGGCCTTTCCAGATGGCTTGGTCAAGAACGTTGGTTCTGAGAGTACGACGCGCGGTCGATCGTTTCTGTTCTTCGCGCTCGGGGTCTTTGCTGGCACTGGCCTTGGTCAAAATTTCGTGTTGCGAGTGCCAGAGAACGGACTGATCGCACTCAATGTCCCATTGGACCCTTTGCGTCTGGGTTCGAATAGTACGCGGACGACTCACCCGTTCTACATGGCGAGATGGAACGACTTGCTGGTCGAGTTGGGTATCGACGGTCGCGTCGAAAATCCGTATTGGAATAGAACCAAAGGCGAGATGGTCTCTGAATGCACAAACGGCCCGCTGTTGGGGGCAGTTGCGGCGGACTCCTTGTCGTGCTCATCACCTTCGAAAGCTCGGTGGCAAGGGCACGGCATAGAGCATTGTGGCTATTGTCTTCCGTGCCTGATTCGTCGCGCTGCGCTCGATGCGGCTTGGGGAGCCGGTCGTGATTCCACGATCTACACCGTGCCTGACCTTCGAGCTCATACCTTGGACACGCGTGAATCGATCGGCAAGCAGGTGCGCTCATTTCAGGTTGCGATCGAGCGTTTGCGTGGACAACCTGACTTGGCAAAGCTGCTCATTCACAAGCCTGGGCCGCTGGCCGACGAAATCCCACGGCTTGATCAATTGGCCGATGTCTATCGGCGTGGCCTCGATGAAGTCGCACGGCTGATCGATGGCGTGGAAACGAGGCCGAGCTGATGTCGGGGTATCCGTGATTGCCACAAGTGGCCTCGTCGACTTCCACTGCCATCTTGATCTTTACCCCGATCATCAGGCGATCGTACGAGAGTCCGAGGAGGCAGGCGTTTTTACGCTTGCTGTGACAACAACACCAAAGGCTTGGTCACGAAACCAGGCACTCGCCCAGGCGACCCGACATGTGCGCGCCGCACTCGGTTTGCATCCGCAGCTTGTCGCCGAACGGGCGAGCGAGTTGCCGCTGTGGGAAGCCCATCTCGCAGAGACGCGCTATGTTGGCGAGGTGGGGTTGGACGCGGGACCGCGTTTCTACAAGTCGTTCGATTTGCAGAAGCAAGTCTTTGAGCACGTGCTGCGTTGCTGTGCGAAGGCGGGCAACAAGATCATTACTGTGCATAGCATCCGAGCAGCAAAGGCAGTACTGGATCACATTGAGGCGCACCTGCCGATGGGTCAAGGCAAGGTCGTGTTGCACTGGTTCACAGGCAGCAAGGCGGAAGCGAAGCGTGCCATCGAGATGGGCTGCTACTTCTCTATCAACGCATCCATGCTAGACAATGAGCGACACACAGCGATGGTTGCCGCCATTCCGCTCGATAGGCTTCTGACCGAGACGGATGGTCCATTCACCAAGACAGCAGAGCGACCTTCGAAACCAGCCGATGTGGTTGTAGTTGTTGAATCGCTGGGGCGCCTGCATGGCATGTCGGCATCGACGCTCGCAGCAACGGTTCGAAGTAACCTGCGCAGCCTTCTTGAACAGAGCGATGAGGTCGTTTAACGTGAACAGCCTAGGGCCCAGCAGGCTCGATACTGGTGGCCTGCTTGCTACCGGGAGGAGTAGCGCGGTTTTTTCCCTTACGAAAGCGGAAGGGTTGGTAAGCCGGTGTCGCTCCGGATGTGCCAGCTACAGGTTCAGGAGTATCGTTTGGGGCAATCGGATGGCTCTCTACAACGGCCTTGCGCCGATTGGCGACCAACTCGGCTGCAGCGCGCACCGGGTCGTCTTCAGTATGGACATAGCGCATGAACATCGTGATAGTCTTGTGTGCAGTCAGTGCCATGCCGACCTTGACCGGAATGCCGGAGTTGGCAATGTCGGTGGCTGATCGATGGCGGATGCCGTGCGTCCCGACCGGGGGCACGCCAGCACGATCGAGGATGCGCCGCCAGGCTTGATAGTACGAATTTCCGGTCAGTGGCTGCTCGTGATTGAAGATCGACGGGCAGACATAGGGCGAGTTCTCGTAGTGCGTAGCGCTCGACAGAAGCCGGTAAGCCTCCTCGCTCATGGGTTTGGACATGTCGCCGGTTTTGCTGTCCGGCCAGACCACACGCCGATTGGGCAGGTCGATCCAGTCCCACTGCAACAGCAGGATTTCCGACATGCGGGCGGCAAACTCAAACTGCAGCCGGATAGCCAAAGTCAATGTCGGATGCTCCAGACCTTCGGTATCGGCCTTGTCGAGATATGCGAACAGCTGCCTCATCTGCGCATCAGTAATCAGGCGGGTTTTGCCTTTTTCTGGATACTTCGGAACGTGCCTGCAGGGGTTGGAGCCATCGGGCCGATAGCCCCACAGCTCGGCGAGGTTGAACATCTTGCGGATGCAGCCGAGCACGCGGTTGGCTTGTGTGGGTGATTTCTCCATGTGCTTCATCAGCGCAATCACGTCTATGCGGGTGATTTCCTGGACCTTCTTGTTACCGAAGGCGGGAATGATCGAGCGATTGATTTGATACTGGTATGAGCGTTGGGTGCTCGGCTTGTTGCGGGTCTTGGAGTAGTCTTCCATGAACCGGGTGCACAGTTTCTCGACGGTCGGAGCCTTTCGCGCCTCCGCCTTCTCGCCGCCCGGATCACCGCCGCGGCGGACTTCGGCCAGCCAGTCTTGCGCGAGTGCTCGGGCCTGCTCGACGGTCAATTCGCCGAACAGCCCGAGCGACGGTTTTCGGCGCTCGCCAGCGTTTGTGCGATACTGCACCATGAAGACTTTGCGGCCTGCCGGGGTGACCTTGCAAAGGAAGCCCGGCACTAAGGTATCGCGTAGTTCAACGTCAGTGGATTGAGGTTGTGCAGCGTCAACAACCGTTTTTGTCAATTTTATTTTAGCCATGAATGCTCCTGGTAATACCCGATTTCCAGGAGCCAGCTAGGAGCCAAGCGAAAGGGAACCGGGTCGATTTGGGTCGAACACCGGGGTATCATGGGGCTTGATGCTTCGAGAGAAAACCTGCTCAAGAGGGCTGTGTCGTAGCCCGGCGAACCTCGGTGTATTGCCAATTATTCGGCTTAAAATCCGTCGACCTTAACGGGTTGTACCGGTTCGATTCCGGTCGGGGGCACCATCACATGATCCCTAGTCAGATGCCGAGGCTGGCTTCAATTAATTAATTGCATGGCAAATGTAGGTTTCTGGCAATGCGTCCGCATGCAATTTTCGTGGCTGGATATTGAACTGCAGCGGCGAATAAGATGCCTAATAGCATATAGAGGTCCGTTTGTCACAATGGCATGGCAGGCAATGAAGCATGATACCTGCTTGAGGGTGCTTAGATTGGAGAGAGAAGCTGATGGCTAACTATCTGTCGAATTGGAATGGTCCTTTCATTAATCCTATTGATGCCAGCTACTTCACTCAGCTGACTCAGGATTTCACTAATCTGGAAAGCTGGGCTTTGAGCCTGGGTAGTATTCAGATCAATTTAAGAACTTCATCCTATATTGCTGGAAGCTTTATCTCTGGTGGGGGAACATTTGAAATGTGGGGCTCGGGTCTGGTCTATGGCCCCCCAACAGTTAATACGATAAAAGTATATCCGTCAGTAGGAGGAGAGCTTGTCTACTTTGGCAGCATCCATATTAATATGGCAACTGGTGCGGAGACTGGCGCTTTCACCCATGTTGCAATGGTGTCGCCATCTGGGTACAAATTCGACCTCTACGGCAGGGTCAGCCCGAACAGTATGGATGTCGCAATCAAGCAGATTCTACTGGAAGCACCTGGTGTCGGCATATTCAATTTCAGTGGGAAGATGGCCTACCATGATGCAACCGGGCTTATCGATGGCAATGTTTACTCTCTGGGATTCCAGGACATGGCGGGCAACCACTACCAGGTCAGCGGGTTATCGGTACCATACGCTCAACTTGATGTGGTGACTGATCTCAATCTGTTTGTCGAATCGGTCATGGGCGGCAATGATTCGGTTGTCGGGGATGCCGGTAACAATGTACTTAAAGGATTCGCCGGAAACGACACGCTGAACGGTGGTCTTGGCACCGACACCTTGATTGGTGGTGCTGGGAACGACACCTACCTCCTGGATAATGCAGGCGATGTCGTGGACGAGAGCGACGGTCTGGGAGGTGACGCTGGAGGTGTTGACCTGGTCAAGGTTGGCATAGCTGGTGCAGCGGCGGTGGGTGGCGCCTACTTCCTCACTGACTATGTCGAGAATGCCACCCTGACCAGCACGATTGTTTACAACCTGACCGGCAATGCCCTGGACAACACCCTCATTGGCAATGCTGCGGCCAACATACTGGATGGTGGCGCAGGTGCTGACAAGATGACCGGAGGGCTGGGCAACGATACTTACGTGGTGGACGATGCCGGAGACATCGTCAGCGAACTGGCGGCACAGGGCATAGACACCGTACGCAGTTCCATCACCTATAGCCTGGTAGACACCGATGGCGCTGGCCTCAACGGCGGCAATGTCGAAAACCTCATCCTGACCGGCATCGTCGATATCAACAGCACTGGCAACGCGTTCAATAACACGCTTACAGGCAACGATGGCAAAAACGTACTGGATGGCGGAGCAGGCGCGGACACGCTGAACGGTGGCATCGGGGCCGACACCCTGATAGGTGGTTTGGGGAACGATACCTACGTGGTGGACGATACTGGCGACGTTGTACAGGAAACTTCCACGCTTGCGACCGAGATTGACACCGTACAATCGAGCATTAGCTACG